>Ga0136553_1000082_pt1 | contig 32152 bp, 17 predicted proteins | sample AntRauTorckE5430_FD_101384 | JGI IMG/M metagenome (GOLD analysis project Ga0136553, IMG submission 101384) | Saline lake microbial communities from Rauer Islands, Antarctica - Metagenome Torckler E5 #430 | ecosystem: Environmental > Aquatic > Non-marine Saline and Alkaline > Saline | place... | reverse complement strand
CGCTGTGTACGATGTATCCGGGGTAGCGGAGATGAAGTTTCCGCCGAGGGCGAAAAAGACTTTTACGGTGCCCGCGTGCATCGCTTTGATGCTGTTTACAACGTCGAAGCCATCTTCCTTTGGTGGCTCGAAGTTGAAGTGGGCCTTCAGGGCATCCCGAAATTCAGGCTTCAGTTTTTCCCAGATGCCAACGGTGCGGTCGCCCTGTACGTTAGAGTGGCCACGGACCGGACAAATGCCGGCACCGGGCTTTCCGATACTGCCTTTCAGGAGCAGCAGGTTGACCATTTCTTGGATGACGTCGACCGAATTTTCGTGCTGGGTTAGCCCCATTGCGTAGCAGAGTACGATCTTTTCGGAGCCATGAATCATGCCGGCGGCTTCATGGATTTGCATTGCGCTTACGCCACAACCGTCGATGCATTCTTGGAGGCTGGTATCTTCCAGCATTTTTGTCCAGGCGTTGTAGCCGGCGGTGTGGGTCTCGATGAATTCCTGGTCGAATACGGTGCCGGGAGCCTTCTTCTCTTCTTCCCAGAGAATTTTGCAGATGGCGCGCACGAGGCTCATGTCCTCATTGATTTTTACCTGCAGGAAAAGATCGGTAAGTTTGGTGCCGCGCTTTAGAATATCAAGCGGGCTTTGGGGGTCAATAAACTTCATCAGCCCGGTTTCTGGAAGGGGGTTGACGCTGATGATGCGGCCGCCATTCTTCTTGCATTTCTCGAAGGCGTTGAGTTGGCGCGGGTGGTTGGTGCCGGGGTTTTGGCCCATCACTATGATCAGGTCGGCGTCGTGCAAATCCTGCAGCGTCGTGGTGCCTTTGCCGATACCGATCGTTTCACTTAGGGCTGTACCGGTGCTTTCGTGGCACATATTCGAACAGTCGGGCAGGTTGTTGGTGCCGTACTGGCGCACGAAAAGCTGGTAGAGGAAGGCTGCTTCGTTGCTGGCGCGGCCGGAGGTGTAGAAGGTGGCCTCGTCCGGGGAGTTCAGCGCGTTGAGTTCTTCGGCGATGGTTTTGAAGGCGTCGTCCCAGCTTATGGGGACATAGTGCGTTGCGCCGGGAGCCAGGTACATCGGTTGGGTGATGCGGCCTGATTTTCCGAGCTCGAAATCGGTCATCGCTCCCATCTCATTGATGGAATGCTTAGCAAACCACTCGGGCGTGACGCGCATATTGGTGGCTTCCTCGGCGATGGCTTTGGCACCGTTTTCGCAGTACTCGGCGACGGGGCTGCGGCGGCCGTCGGGGTCGGGCCAGGCGCAGCCGGGGCAGTCGAACCCGTCCTTCTGGTTCATTTTCAGCAGGGCGTGCATGCCTTCGCCGAAGTGCATGTATTCTTCTACGTGCTGTACGCTGATCGCGACGGCTTTCAGGCCCGCAGCGTGTTCTGGGCGTTCGCGGAGTTCCAGGTCGAAGAGGCGTTCGGGAGTTAGCTCGTTCATTGGTTCGTTGGTCTGTTGGTTCGTTAGTCTGTTGGGCTACCGCAAGCAGGAGGGTCCTTAAGGAAAAGCAAGCCTGGGGGAGTTATGTTCATTTTATGGCGCGGACGCAGGATGCAATGGCGTGTTTTTTAAGAGTAGTGAATAGTTAGCCGAATTGATAGCTCTCATTACCTGACTACCTAGAGCTCATTTTCCTTGAGTGTTTTGCAGCACTTTTATTTTTTGGATGTGCTTTTAGTGCGGCTTATTTTTTTGGAATAATTTGCCTCCAACAACTAAAGTGGACCGAATTACCTTCGGTAATAAGTATTCACCGTAGGAGAAACTTTACACCGGTTTCGCTCCAGTTACGTTACTTTGCAACCTCATTGAAAATCATTAAGCTATATGCAGCAGTACGATATAATAGTAGCCGGCGCCGGCCCGGGCGGTAGCACCTTCGTCCGCTGCCTTGCGGATACGGACCTGCGCATTGCTCTGATTGATAAAGCGACCTTCCCGCGCGATAAGATTTGTGGTGACGCGATTCCCGGAACGGCCATCCGCGTGGGTCGCCGTAGGAGCCGGGACTACTGGGATGGGCTCCCTGCGCTTAATCCCCTACGCCGCACTCGCGGCTTCTCGCCCTCTGGCACGATTCTCGATGTTGAGTATGTTAACGACGGCTACACTTGCCCCCGTCTTGATTTTGACCAGTACCTGCTAGAGCAAGCACTCACTTACCCACGGCTCGATACGCACTTCGGGACGAAGCTAAAGAACCTGGTCCGTGAGAATGGACAGAACATCGCTACGCTCTCCGACGGGACACAGCTCTCTGCCCCACTCATCATCGGAGCCGACGGTGCGCACTCCGTAGTAGCCAAAAAACTAACGGACACCAAGATGGACCGCAACCATTACTGCGCTGCCGTCCGCACTTATTATCGTGGCCTGACCGACATCAAGGACGACCGGATGATGTTCTACTTCCTCGATGGGTTCCTCCCCGGCTACTTCTGGATTTTTCCGCTTAAAGATGGCCTGTTTAACGTAGGCTTCGGCATGCTCTCCCGCCAGGTTTCTGAACGTAAAATTGACCTGCGCGATAGTTTAGACCGCATCGTAGCTGAATCTCCCCAGGTGAAAAGCCACTTCACTCATGCGGAGCAGGTTGGTAAGAATGAAGGCTTCGGCTTACCGCTCGGCTCCCGCACCGTTCCCCGCTCCGGAGACGGGTTCATGCTCGTTGGTGATGCCGCCGGGCTGATAGACCCCTTCACCGGAGAAGGTATCGGTAACGCGATGATGAGCGCAGAAATGGCCGCTGCCGTCGCCCGCGAATGCCTTGCCTCCGGACGACTTGACGCAAAATCCCTCCGCGCCTACGATAAGGCAGTTACCAAAAAGATGGGCTTCGACTTCAAGATGAAGCACCTCGGCCAACGCATTTTGGCGGACCGGCCGTGGCTGATTAATGGATTGATGCGGTTGGCTTCGGGGAACCGCTTGGCGCACTGGGCGCTGAAGAAGGTGGTGTAATCGGCCGGGGACCGTACCTTAGCCCCATGTCCGACACCAACGATAAAAAACTCTTTCTCCTCGACGGCCACGCCCTCGTCTACCGCTCCCACTTTGCCTTCATCAACCGACCGATGATCAACGGTAAGGGGATCAATACTTCGGCTATGTTTGGTTTTACGCGGACGCTGTGGGACCTGATGAAAAAGCAAAAACCCAGCCACCTGGCCGTCGTCTTTGACCCCAGCGGGCCAACCTTCAGAAACGAGATCGCCCCGGACTATAAGGCCAACCGTGAGGAGACCCCGGAAGATATTAACGTCGCCTTTCCCTACGTACACCAGATACTGCAGGGCTTCAATATCCCGATCATCATTATCGACAACTATGAGGCCGACGACGTGATTGGCACCCTGGCTAAACAGGCCGCCCGCGAAGGCTTCGAAGTGTACATGGTGACGCCTGATAAGGACTACGGCCAGCTGGTGGAAGAGAACATCTATATGTATAAGCCCAGCCGGATGGGCAACGGAATTGACATCCTCGGCGTAGAGGAAATCAAGGCAAAATGGGGCATTGAACGGCCTGAGCAGGTGATCGATATGCTGGGCCTGATTGGTGATAAAGTAGACAATATCCCCGGCGTACCCGGCATCGGGCCGAAGACAGCCGAGAAGTTCATCAAGGAGTTCGACAACATAGAAAATCTGCTGGAGAATACCGATAAAATAAAAGGCAAGAACCAGGAGCGCCTTCGTGAGTTTCGCGAGCAGGCTATGCAGAGTAAGGTGTTGGCGACAATCGTTATCGACGTACCCGGCGTAACTTTTCACGCCGAAGCGTATAAAATCGAGAACTTTGACCGGGAGCACCTGACCGATATTTTTCGGGAGCTCGAATTCCGGAAACTCTCTAGCGATATCCTCGGGATTCAAGACGAAGATGAAAACCAGCTTGGTGCTCAGGGTGACCTCTTTGCTCCTTCAAGCTCCCCTGTACCTGCGGCCGCGCAAAAAAAAGATGCGCGCTACGCAAAACCCGCCGCCCACGCCATCGCCGATCACCACCTCGGCAACACCGAACAGACTTATAAAAAAGTCGATACGCCGGAAGAACGTGCCGCTTTGATCGCCGAGTTGCAGCAGCAAAAAACCTACGCCTTCGACACCGAAACGACGAGCGTAGACGCCGCTTCAGCCGATTTGGTAGGCCTTAGTTTTAGCTGGAAAGAAGGCGAGGCCTACTACGTCCCCGTTCCAGCGGACCGCCCCGGAGCCGAAGCCATCGTCGCCGAATTCGCCGAAATCCTAGCTGATGAAAGTACCGAAAAAGTGGGCCAGAACATCAAATATGACCTCACGATGCTAGAACGCTACGGCGCGCCGGTACGTGGGAAATTACTGGATACGATGGTGATGCACTACTTGCTGCAGCCCGATAAGCGCCACAAAATGGACATTCTCAGCGAGGAGTATCTGAACTATAAACCGATGCCCATCGAAACCCTGATTGGTAAGGGTAAAAAGCAGCTCACGATGCGGGATGTTCCTGTGGATAAGGTGGTGGATTACGCCTGTGAAGACGCCGATATTACCCTGCGCCTCTACAAAGCACTGTGGCCCGAACTGGAAGAAGAAGGTCTCGTGGAACTCTATGAAACCATCGAAGCACCGCTGATTCCCGTCCTGAAAAATATCGAACTTAACGGCGTTAAACTTAATGTTCCCTTCCTTGAAGACTACAGCAAAGTGCTGAGTGGCGAAATCCAAAGCCTGAAAAACGAGATTTATGACGAGGCGGGGTCACCCTTCAACATCGGCTCGCCGAAGCAGATCGGGGAGATTCTTTTCGGCCGTATGGAACTGCCGTATAAAGGCAAGAAGACGGCTACGGGCCAGTTTAAAACCGACGAGGCCACCTTGCTGGAGCTTGCTGGTGAAGCGCCCATCGTGCAGAAGATTCTTCGCTATCGTAGCCTGTCGAAATTACTTAGTACTTACGTTGATGCGCTGCCGTTGCTGGTGAACAAAGAGACCGGTCGCGTACACTCTAGCTTTAACCAGACGGTAGCGGCCACTGGCCGTTTGTCTAGCTCAAGCCCTAACCTGCAGAATATCCCGATGCGGACGCCGCAGGGCGCAGAAATCCGGAAAGCCTTCGTCCCGACCGACGAAAACCACACCCTGATCGCTTCGGATTACAGCCAGATCGAGCTGAGGTTAGTCGCAGCACTCAGCGGCGACGAGGGTATGGTGGATGCTTTTAAGAACGGCCGGGATATTCATACGGCTACTGCAGCCTTGGTCTTCGACGTTCCCTTCGAGGACGTCTCCCGCGATCAGCGTAACCAAGCAAAAACGATCAACTTCGCTATCCTCTACGGCGCTGGCGCCACCCGCCTGATGCAGCAGTTAGAGATCACCCGCAAGGAAGCGTCTCAACTGATCAAAAACTACTACGAGCGTTTCCCAGGCCTGAAGCAATTTATGGCCGCCAGCGTGGAAACCGCCCGTGAGGAAGGCTACGCCATGACGCTACTCGGTCGTAAACGCGGCCTCCGAGACATCAACTCAAAAAGCGGCCTGACCCGCTCCATCGCCGAACGGATGGCGATGAATACCCCGATTCAGGGTACTGCGGCGGACATGATTAAAGTCGCAATGATTCGCATTGACAGGGCCTTGATCGAAGGCGATTTCAAGACCAAGATGATTATGCAGGTGCACGACGAACTGGTTTTCGACGCGCCGAAAGATGAGGTGGATCGCGTGATCCCGATCATTGAGCAACTGATGCGTGAGGCGATTCCTGACCTTACTGTTCCTATTGTTGTAGAGACGGATCAGGGGGCTAACTGGTTGGAAGCACACTAAGGCACGCGAATTAAATAAAACACGTTTTATTTGTTTCACGTCCCTAAGGCAAGCTTTATCATTATGAAACCTATTTCAGCGTCAGACCAGATTGAAGAGATAGGCGAACAGCCTGTCGAATAGCTTCGTTTTATACGTAAGCTCTGAGGCTTCATCAGCCAACAGTAGCCTAGTCGTGTAAACCTTGTGGTCCTAAAGCGCAGACGGTGGTCGACAAACTATGATATTATGTCAATTTAAGACAAAAATGCTGTTAAAGAGGCAATCGTTGCTCACCTGCTGGAGGAGAAAGAGGCATCTTACAATAACATGGTGGCGATACAGGAGTCTGAGCTTTCCGGAGCTGAAAAGTCCAGCGAGAGTTGGGGCGTGGTGTTTCATGGCGGAGAAACCGGCGAGGCACTTAATCGCGTTGAGGCTCACGCATTTGTTGTGGAGGCGCTGCAGCGCAATACTAATATCCTGAGCGGTATCGATTCAATTGAGACAACTGAAGAGGTGCAGTTAGAGGATGTGATTGAGGCCGACCGGGGTGATTTTTTCGTCGCCGTCGCCGCTGATGAATTTACAGCTGTAGGAAAATACTGCCGCGGAACTTCTACGAAGAGGTTCTTGTTTCGAACATTTAAAGGGAAGAAAAACGGAGACGTTATTACCCTGAACGATAATAAATTCACTTTGATGAGTAGCTACTAACGGGGTGATAAGACACGAAAAGGCCCCACCAGAACCATAATCCGGAGGGGCTACATCATAATCTCACGAAAAAACATTAACTCGAAGTTTGCACTGTACATTAATACGGCTTATCTTCGAATTATCTTTAGTGTTTTTTGTTTTGATCCCATGAATGTATACAGCCGGTGCCCCCGTTGGGCCCGGCTTTTTTTGTGTGTGTTCTCAAAGCGTGCGAGTATGTAGTAAAAGGGTCGTCGTCCTGACTCAAACATCAGGACGACGCCACTTATAAATCATAATCCCATGAACATAATTCTTGTCGTGATCAAGGAGCTTTCTCCCTCCGACAATACAAATATGGGGCAGGAATAAGGCTAATTAAAGAACAGATTTACTTATTTGTGAATAAATAAAAAATAATTAACATCACAACTAATTGATTGTCAATATTGTTAAACACTTTTTTTGTGAAATATTTATTGTACTACTGCCTTCTATTCACATCTTTAATCGGTGGAAAATCTTCGATTTCTTTTGGAAAAGCTTGAAAAACGCTGTTTGAGGTGCATTTTTGACCTGGAAGAAGTACGTTTTATTTGCGCTTTTGCGCGCGCATTGATCCTGCCCGGGCATTTAAAATCAAAAATCACAATATGCAATTATCCGAAGCCCAGAAGACCGTAGATCAGTGGATTACCACCATTGGGGTGAAGTATTACGGTGAATTAACCAATACTGCTATCCTGATGGAAGAGACGGGAGAAGTCGCCCGCCTCATGGCCCGTATGTACGGAGAGCAGTCGTTTAAAAACCCGGCAGATGCGGAAACGGCACAAGATGACCTTGCCGACGAATTTGCCGATGTGCTCTTCGTTCTCATCTGTTTGGCAAACCAAACCGGGGTCGACCTTACGGATGCCCTGCGTAAGAACCTTGACAAAAAGACTAAAAGGGATGCGGTCCGGCATCGGGATAACCCTAAATTACGGGATTAGGTGGGTAGTGGCTAAGTATTTATTTGTGGACTACTCTACTCAGCACTACTTATTACCTACTTAAAGAATCCCAACTTCTGGCTATACATCCGCCCGTTAACCTCCAGGCTGACGACGTATATGCCTGATGCCCAGCCGATACTACTCATCGCTAGGCGCTGCGTTTGCAGCCCTGCAGAGCGACGCCCCTGGAACGGGGAGCTGATTTTTCGCCCGGATACATCAAAAAAGTGAATGCCTACGTTCGCGGCGGCGGGCAGGTTGTAATCAATCACGACATCTCCGCCACTTAGGTAAGCGTTTATGTTGATGCTTGCGGAACGATCGGGAGTACGGGTACTGGTAACGCCCTGACAGTAGAGGCCAAGGTCTTCCATGCGCTCGAAACGCTGGCCCATCACGCTGTCCACCAGATCGGAATCGATGCATAGCCAGTTGCTCAGTACCGTGGCGTAGACGGAGCGGAAGTCTACCTGATAATTTAGGTTGCCGTTGTTTGTATTCTGGAGATCGGCCAGGCCGCCGGTGGTACCGTTGCCGTTAAGGCCTTTACCAAATAGCATAAGTGGGGCCGCCGCGCCGTGGTCGGTGCCCTGAGATCCGTTTTGGTAGCTCCGCCGGCCGAACTCGCTGAAGGTCATGCCCAACACGCGCTCGTCGATGCCACCGTCTGCGAGGTCATTGTAGAAAGCGGTGATGTTTTTACTCAGGCTGTTCATCAGGTAGGCGTGGCCGTTAACTTGATCCGCATGGGTATCGAAGCCTTCCAGCTCGACGACGAAGAGGCGGGTGCCGAGACGACCGCGCAGCAGGCGGGCGATCAGCGCTAGTTGGTCTCCCAGCCGATCATTTTCGTATTCAGCGGAATTGACGCCTGCGTCGAAGGCTTCGGAGAGGACGCCAGCGTAGCGGAAAGTGGTATTGGCTACGGCACGGATGTAGCCAAGTTGCTCGCCATAGGTGCATTCCGGAACGTCGTTGACGTCGTAGAGCTGGCCGGTGCGCGCGATTTCGTAGAGCTGCGTCGGATTTTCGGTGGAGATGGCGTAGTTGAAATCATCGGCGTTATTGAACAGCAGGTTTCCTACACCGCCGATCTGAATGGCCGGGGGCGTTTCGGGCGGCGTACTCAGGAAGTCAGGGTAAAGATCGTTGATGTAACGGCCGAGGACGCCGCTGCTCACGGTTTCTTCGGCATCCGAGGTGGTTGCCCAAATGTCTGAAGAGCGGAAATGACTAAGGTTCTGATCGGGGTACCCTACATTTTGGATCACCCGCATCTGCCCGTCGTTCCACAGGGTGGAGAGTGGCTGAAGCTGGGGGTGAAGCGAAAGGGTAGAGGTGAGGTCTACTGCTTCGTTTCGCGGCACGTAGATATCGGGGCGCTGGGCTTGGTAGGTTCCGAAATCGTGAACGGGGATGATGGTGTTGAGGCCGTCGTTTCCGCCCTTAAGCCTAATGAGGACGAGCACTCGGTCTTCGTTGCCGTCCGCCAGTGCGGCGGTTAGCGGGGAGGAAAGAGATAGCGAGCCTATCGGTAGTTTGTTGAGGAGGAAGCCGGAGGTGCCCAGGATGCCGAGGTTACGTAAAAAGCCGCGTCGGCTGTGGTCCTGGTCGTGAGCGAGGCCGTCGGCCAGTTTTGCGCCTTTGCGGTTACCGGAGGAGGTGTTTTTCTGGTGTCCCATGGTTGGACTATGTTTTACAGCCCTGCCGAAAGTATTTGGGGGCCGGATGGAGCGAATTGGGTTTAGCTGAGCTGGGCTTCGGGCATGCGGCCGATGTGGCGCAATAGCAAAGTGAGTTGCCAGGAAGCAGTGTCCCAGTTGAGGTTCCATTCTCCGGTATCGTAGTAGTTGGAGGGGATGTCCCATTTCAGTACGTCAATGGCGGTTTCGTAGGCCGTTTCACTCACCAGGCCGCGGGGGACGAAGTAGTCTACGATCGTGCGGGCAATTACCTGCGGAGCGTTGCTGCTGTCCGTTAGTAGTTTTGCGAAGTCGGGATAAGTAGTTTCGCTGGCGTTGTGTATACCCCAGGAAAAGCCGTCGATGAAATCCCAACGGAGGGTGAGCCGGTTGGAGTCAATCCAGGCACGGTCTCCCTTCCAACCCGCTACGTCGGTAGGATGGCCGACGTACTGTCCCATGTTGGCCACGGACCATAACCCCCAGCCCTGGCGGTTCTCAAAGTCGCCGAAATCGCCTTGGCGCAGGAAGGATACCATTACTTCCATCGGGCTCTTGATGAGCACACCGACGTTGGTTGCTTCGAAGAAGTGAGCACTGGAGAAGAGTTCGCGCAGTACCGGGAGTATCTGAAAATCGTTCGCGACGAAGGTCTGTGCCATAGCTTCCACTACGTCTTCGTTCACGGTCTTATTAACGTAGTAATGGTAGAGTTTACCGCAGATGAAACGGGCGATGAGCTCTCCACGCTCTTCGAATAGGACGTCGATCAGGGAACTATAATTAAAATTACCAGTACGGCCGAAGACCGTTTTATCGGTGTTGTCGTAGCCCCAGTCGGCCCAATCTACGCTACCGCAGTAGGACGTCCAGCCATTCCAACCGGTGAGGGCGCGGCTGGCCTCCACGATGTCTTCCTGGGTGTAGCCGTTGTTTTCTCCGAGGGTGAAGAGTTCGAAGAGTTCGCGGGCGTAGTTTTCGTTGGGGTTCTCGCGGTTGTTCTCGAAACCGTTGAGGAAGAAGAGCATGGCGGGTGTCTTCGTCATTTCTCGGACGAACTCCCGGTAGTCTCCGAAGCCGTACTGATCGATCAGTTTAAGGTACTGGAGCTGGTAGGTGGGGCAGCTGTGGGTTTCGTAGATGGTAACGAGGTGGTTCTGCCAGAAGAGGGAGAGCTTTTCGCGCACACCGTAGGCGATGGCGTCGTCGATCCAGTTGTAATAGAGGGAGATGAAACTGTCAAAAATATCGACCTCATTGGTTATGAATTCATCGTGGTCCCAACCGGCCCATTCGGGGTCAGGGCGACTTTCGCGCGCTACGGCGGCGTCTATAATTCTGTTGATGGTGGCTGCGGGGCCGTCCATTATGGCTTGTGAAATATCAGCGGGCCGGGCACCGAATCCGGCACGGCGGTAAAGGTGTTGGACGCGGCCTATATCCCAGGGTTGCTCTTCGGAGGGGACGTAGGTTTCCAAGCCAAGCGTAGCGCAGTTCATCATGGTTTTTAATTGTGGGATACGTTGCTGCTGGTTAATATACGGGCAAAGAGTTGGTTATTCCGGGTTTTATAAGGGTTTAACGTGGTGGTGAATATCTTCAAGTGGTTGATCGTAACCCGTTTTACGCCTCCGATGAGTACTTCACCTCCGCCTTCTGCTCCGCAAATGGGGCATTGAAGGAGGAAAGAGACCTCTCGGAACCGTCGGTCGTTTCAGAACCTTTCATCGCACCTGCGGCCGCGCCCAGAATAGACTAATCTATCACACTATTAATCTAGTACCTTGCAGCATGCGGGAAACCGACTTCATCGACAAAAACAAGGACAAGTGGAAGCGCTACGAGCGCGCCCTACAGCGTGATGAGCAGGATCCTGAGTTACTCAAGCAACTCTACATTCACACCACTGATGACCTGTCTTACTCCCGTACATTTTACCCCAACCGCTCCGTGCGCGTGTACCTCAATGCCCTGGCGCAACGTACTTTTTTGCAGGTGTACCGTGGCCGCCGGGGGGAAGCGGGACGCTTTTTTACTTTTTGGACAGATGAGCTGCCACGCGTAGTCTACGCCCAACGGCGACCACTCTTGATCTCGTTGATCACCTTCGTGCTGGCCATGCTGGTTGGCATCATCAGCTACCGTATCGACCCAGTTTTCGCCGAAACGATCATGGGGGAAGCCTACATGAACATGACGCAGGAAAACATCGCTAACGGTGACCCGATGGCGGTGTACAAACAGATTTCGCCATTTTCGATGTCGCTGCGCATCACGCTGAACAACATTATGGTTGCGCTGGTGACCTTCGTATCCGGGGCATTCTTTGCCGTTGGGGCTATCGTGCAGCTCATCCGAAATGGGGTGATGCTGGGTGTTTTTCAGTACTTTTTTTACGACCAGGGCATCTTTCAGGAAAGTTTCCTCACGATTTGGATTCACGGTGCGCTGGAGATCAGTAGCATCGTGATTGCGGGCGGAGCGGGCCTGGCGATGGGCCGCGGCTTGTTGTTCCCCGGCACACTTTCTCGCTTTGAAGCCTTTAAAGAGTCTGCCCGCGACGGGCTGAAAATTATGCTTGGCACCGTTCCGCTATTCATCATCGCAGGCTTTCTGGAGGGCTACCTGACAAGGCATACCGAACTGCCCGACGTCATTCGCGGGGTGTTTATTCTGCTGTGCTTTACTTTCATTTTGTGGTACTACGTGCTGTATCCGCGGGCGGTGGCCGCTCGCCCCCGCCGGTACCGAACCGACGCACTCCGCACGCGGGATACGACAGAAGGAAAAGTAAACCTAAGCCTCATCCGCAACGCTGGAGAGAACATGACTGATGTGTTCAGTATTCTGCGCCGCAACACCAGTTTGCTGTTCGGAGGGCTGGCGGGCATTACGTTGCTGTTCGTGCTGCTGTCGTTTCTGTTCTACAATTCGATACCCGCTACCCGTTACGATTTTAGCGGAGACTTTTGGGGTGATTTTTACAATGCGCATGAATTGTTGACTTCCTTTTCGCGGGATCGGGGGCTGCTGTATATGCTGCTAGTCGGAGGTGGTTTATACGGCTTTATGCGGCTAGCCTTCGAGGTCTTTTGGCGGGCATCTGCTATTGAGTTGCTGCCGGCCAACTGGCGGTCTGAGGCTTTCCTATACCTCGTCTGCCTGGCTATTGCTTTCTTTATGGCCTTCAGCGGAGCAATTGCCTGTTTATTCGTTTTTCTAGCACTGCCCTTTACGCTCACCTTCGCTTATTCAGGTTACGCGGGCTTGGCCAGCATTAAGGAAACCTTCCGGTTTGTGTACACCAACTTGGTGAAAAGCTACGACAGTTTCTTTCTCCTCCTCCTCATGGCCATCCCGACGATGTGGCTGGTGGATACGACCATCGGCGGTCTCCTGTTCGCCTTCCTCGACTGGGTGTTTTACGCCGATGTAGTTACCATTGATAACGCCAATGTGGTGCTGCAGTCCATTCTATATTTCTTCCTGTTCGGCCTGCTGTTCGTGATTTGGGGCGTGTCTTTTGCCCTGAACTTTTATACCCTGCGCGAGATTGAGCAGGCGGGTAGTTTGCTGGAAAACATCGAGGCGTTCAATACTAAGCGGCGGTTGCGGGGGATGGAAGTGGAGTAAGTGGCGCGGACGCTGGTGCGATGAATGGTTATGGGATGTGGTTTCTCGCCGAGCTTGTGTTAAGCTTCCTATCCCCAGGGCTCCGGGGCAAACAGGGACTATTCCAGACTTTATCCGGAGATTCCTCGATTTACCGATGTAATTAGCGTTTAGTAATCGACTGGAAACTGTACTTTGCACGCCAACAATTCGCTGCGCCTTCGGGATCGGGATGACTTATGTTTTCCTTAAATATCAACCACTGTAATAATTACGCATGACTCCAATCACCATCGCCCTCGACTGGACGCCAAACATTAATCATATCGGCTTCTTTGTCGCCCAGGAAAAAAACTTTTATACCGACGCTGGCCTCGACGTCACGCTAGCCGACCCGTCAGAAGACAACTACTCCGAAACTCCGGCCAAGAAAGTCGAGCTGGGCCAGGCCGACTTTGCCCTCTGCCCCACCGAAAGTATCATTAGCTACCGGACGAAGACGACCCCTTTCGCACTCATCGCCGTAGCGGCTGTGCTACAAAACGACCTCAGCGCCATCGCTTGTCGCCGGGCCGCCGGCATCACCAGACCAGCAGATCTGGACGGCAAACGCTACGCTTCCTACCAGGCCCGTTACGAAGACGGCATCGTCCGGCGGATGATCACCAACGACGGCGGTAGCGGTAACATCAGTATCGACTACCCCGCCAAGCTGGGCATCTGGAATACCCTGCTGAGTGGGGCATTCGACGCTTCCTGGGTATTTATCAACTGGGAGGGCGTTCAGGCCAACGACGCTACCGACGACCTGACCTACTTCAAGATGGCCGATTACGATATCCCTTATTCCTACTCGCCAATTATTGCGGCCAACGAGGCTTTATTGACGGAAAAGAAGGAGGCCTACACCGCCTTTCTGGCCGCCACCAAACGGGGATACCTTTACGCCAGCAAGCACCAGGCCGCCGCTGCCGCCCTCCTCGCCCGCTTCGTCCCCGAACACGACCAGAATATTGACTTGGAACGAGCGCTGGCCATCACCGCCCCTAGTTTTGGCGATGCGGAGGGTTGGGGCCGGATGGACGAAAGCGCTATCGCCCGCTTCCTCGGCTTTCTCGCGGATAATGGGCTGGAGGAGCAACAGCTGCCGGTTGGGGCGGTTGTGACGAATGGCTTGCTGTAAGGGACGATGAATCGATGGCGTGAACCTATTTAAGGAACTTCATTTAACTTGTCAACTCTAATCAGGAATTGACTCATAACCTATAAACCTATTTCAGGGAAGCTCAAACCCGCCGCTCAAACCAAAGCAAACCCAAACAAATAATTCCATAAATCACCATCAACCCAAGCCAGGTCTCTAATCCTAACCGAAACCCGTAGCTAAACACAACCGGTGCCGCCGCCGAAGCCAGTACCACCACCAGCCGGACCGTACTCTTGATGCTGCCCAGGAAACGAGGTCCGTAGCGCTCCGCCCACAAGGCTGGCATCAGGACCGACTCCATACCCGCCGTCATGCCGCCGAGGGCGAAGAAGATCGGTACCGATGAGGTCCCTTTGATGAGTAATAAACACACCAGCCCAATCAGTAAAGGCATGTAGGCTAGTTGGAGTAGCCTAGCCGGCCCGTATTTGTCCGATAGCCCTCCGGCACCCAGTAGAAAGACCACCCGTGAAGCACCGTAAGTACTCAAACCAATCGCCATCAACTCCGCCGAATAGCCGCGCAGCTCAGCGATTACCGACTGGTTGAAGACCAGACCGGTAAAAACAAACGGTAGGAAAACAAAGACGGGCATCAGCAACTGGAAGCGCCGGTCGCGCAGGACCTCGCCCCGCGTCCACGATGCTAATCCGGCCTGAGCGGGATCTTTTTTGGCTTGCTCTTCGGCGACGGTATCTCCCCGCTGAAAGTTATCGTAGCGGGAGATTAGTAGCCAGACGGCCGGGATGAAAACTACGAGCAACAAAGCCGCCATGCCCATCCAAACCGGTCCGTAGCCATACTTACCCATCACGTATACCGCGAGCGACGGAATGGTGACTTCCGCCAGAGAAATACCAAGAATGGCGGCGGAAAGTGCCTTGCCCCGTCCTTCCGTAAAGTACCGCCCGGTTACCGTAGACCCAATCAAGCTCATTACTCCCTGCCCGCCTAAGCGGACGAAAAACAAGGCTACCACGAAGAGATAAATGTTGGCCGTGTAAGCAATCGCTACGCAAGCAAGCACCAGTAAAACGGCAACGGTCGTGCTCACGTACCGAATCCGCAAACGGTCCACTTGCGTACCGATGGACGGCAAAGTAAAGGCCGCCGCCAATGTAGCCCCGGAATAAAGCGCCGCAAAAGTGCCTTCCTGCCAGCCCATTCGTGCCGTCACGCTGACAACAAAAAGACTAATGAAGAAGGTCTGTCCCACCGAACTGAAGAAGAAATGGAGGAAGCCGTAAGTCAGGTAGCGGGGATGGGTACGTAGGAGTTGGAGCATCGTCATGGCGATGCTAACACCTTAAGGCCGCGGAAGTGGGCAGCGAACGTTAAAATTTTATCGGAGGGTACCAATGAGGTGTATTTTCCGGTCTTATGCCTACACCCACGAATTATGAAATACTTTTTCTGTTGTTTTCTTCTGTTGCCCTTTTGCCTTGGGGCGCAGTGTTATGGATCTTTTGAGGTCTTTGGCGCGCACGGCTTATCCAACGAGCCGAATAGCATCCTTCGTGAACTTAACTTAGAAGACAATTACGACCCGATTAACGTAAGTAGATTTGGCTTCGGTGCAAGTTTTAAACTGGGCCGACAGACTTATGCCCGTACAAGTTTTCAGTTTTCCCAGTACGGTTTTCGCTGGCAGACAGACGGTTTACGGTGGGGAACCCAACACGATGGTGACGGCGGCTTTGACCCCGGTACTGATCCGGATTTAACGGGTTCCATTCATGCTCAGCACAGGGACTATTATGGGGAAGGAATGCTGTCCGTCGGTTATCAGCTACGGACACGCTCAGCGTGGAAACCTTTCACTGAAATCGGCCTGGGCGTTGGCAAGTACGTAACTACCGGTGGCCGTGTTGACTATGACGTCGTGCCTGATGGTGCAGCAGAAGGGCTTAAAATTGAAACCATCGAATGGTACCGATCCGTAAGTTTTTTAGGACGGGCGGGTTTTGGGACAAACTACGTTTTCAACGAGCATATCGCCCTTTACGGGATGGCTGTTTTTCAACAACATTTGCGGACGGTGAACCGGACGGGGACGGCGCGGATTCATCCCTGGCAGGCAACACTGGAATTAGGCGTGCGGGTGTTTGTTGACCCTCGATGACTTTTAGGGCGCGGCCGCAGGTGCAGTAAAAGGTTTGTAGGAGCGATGCTTCTCTGGCTAAGGGACGGAGGCCCAGTTGGAACCTGAAGAAGTATTTCTACTACCTTCGTCCTATCCTCGCGGCAGATTATGTTCTGCGCGAAGGGCGCAATTCACCCGTAGCTTTTGCCGAATTACAAGAACGTATCAAAAACGTAGCGGTGAGCAACGCACTCGACGAACTCATCGCCCACAAAGCCACGGTAGGGGAGAGCCACTGAGCGTACCGAAGCCGACGCACTCTTCCGGAAGTTGATCGGCTATTAGCTGGTTCCCCGGCCTTTAGGCCGGCGAGCGAAGCGAGTAGTCCTGTAGGGACGACTCCTCAGATAACCCCGGACGAAGTCCGGGGTGACCACATCGACCTATCTTACGCCGCCGCCACGACTACCGCCGCCACGACCACATCCGCCACGACTACATCCGCCACGACCACCGCACCACGATCACATCCACCACGACTACCGCACCACGACCACCGCACCACGATCACATCCACCACGACTACCGCGGTCACGACCACATCCGCCACGACTACCGCACCACGACCACCGCCGCCACGGCTACCGCACCACGACTACAGCCGCCACTACCGCCGCTACGACCACATCCACCACGCCCCCCCCCACCATGATCATTCCCAACCAACTACTAAACTGCCGCTCCGGCTCCCACGCCTACGGCCTCGCCACCAAAACATCGGACGAGGACTTCCGCGGCGTTTTCTACGCGGCGAAAAACGACTTCTACGCAGGTACTGCCACCGGGCAAATCGCCGACGCCACCAACGACCAAGTCTACTACGAGCTCGGCCGCTTCGTCGAGCTACTGACTAAGGCCAACCCGACCGTCCTAGAACTACTCGCCAGCCCGCCCGAAGCCATCCTTTACCGCCATCCGATTATGAACCATCTCCGGATCGAAGACTTCCTGACCAAAGCCTGTAAAAACACCTTCGCCGGTTACGCAACCAACCAGATCCGGAAGGCGCAGGGACTAAATAAAAAGGTCCACAACCCCATGCCCAAGGAGCGGAAAACGGTGGAGCACTTTTGTTACATCCTCACGGAAGGTAAGAGCTTATCTTTCCTTACCTGGCTTTCAAAAAGCTCCTTTGCATCCCGCGACCTCGCCCTTGTACGCATCGACCATACCCGGGGTGTTTACGCTATTTACTACGATCCGACCAGCACCTGGGCCGAAGGAATAAGTAGTGGCCCGAACGCCAACGACGTGTGCCTGAGCAGCGTTCCAAAAGGACAAACATGCCTCGCCTACCTCTCCTTTAACCACGACGGCTACTCGGCCTACTGCCGCAAACACCGCGAATACTGGCAGTGGGTGGAGGATCGGAACGATGTGCGCTACCTTTCCACTCTAAACCATGGCCAGGGCTACGACGCTAAGAATATGATGCACACTATTCGCTTACTGGACATGGCGATTGAGGTCTTTCGCGACGGACAGCTGAATGTTTTGCGGCCTGACCGGGCGTTCTTGCTAGAGGTGAAAGCGGGGAATTTCTCGCTGGAAGAAGTGCTAAAAATGGCAGAAACGCGACTGGAAGAACTAGGGAGGTACGCCGCGAGTAGCTCCTTGCCTGAACGGGTGGATGATTCCAAGGTGAGACTAACACTCGTAAAGATGAGGGCGGAACTCTACGGATAATTTCATCCCGTAAGCCTCCTCCGGTAAACTATAACGCAAGATCGCGCAGCGCGCATAAAACGAGTGCAGCGAGTTGCTTAGTGATGCCTGCCAGCGCGCTCTAGTAGCCCGAATTCTGCTCAAGCGCGCCCTCACTGAGATCAATCTCCCCCTGAGGAATCGGAAATAACTCATGCTTTTCCACAACAAAATTCTTGCCTAAAGCCTGCATCACCGCCGCCGCTCGGCCCGTTCGTACGAGGTCAAACCAACGGTGCTGCTCCAGGGCGAGCTCTGCCCGCCGCTCGCGCAGGATGGCGGTACGTAGTTCGCTCTGGTTGGTAGTGGTCACATCTTGGAGGATATTGTTATTGTTGCCCCGTGCCCGCGCCCGCACTTGGTTGAGATAGGGCAGCGCTTCACCGCTACGGTCGAGCTCGTTCAGTGCTTCGGCCGCAATCAAGAGCAGGTCAGCGTAGCGATAGATGCGGATATTGCCCGGTCCGTTGCCGTTGCCGCCGGGGTGGTCCACCACGAAGGCTTTCTGGTTGAAGCGTTCGCCAACGATGTTGTCGTCGCCAGTCACGACGTCGGAGCCGTCGGGGAGTACTTCGCCGACGTACAGAATGGTCGCTTCACGGCGGGGATCACCTGGTTCAAAGGCGGAGATTAGGTCATCACTAGGGTTGTTGAAGCCCCAGCCCAGGTTTGGGGTGCCGCGTACGCCCTGCACCTCGTTGTACTGGGAGCCGCCGCCGCCAATCTCGTAGGCTGCCGTTTGCACCTCGAAGATACTACCGGGCCCGTTTTCGCCAGTGCGCGAGAAAATGCGGGTGTACGATGGGAAAAGACTGTACTGGTTGCTGTTGATGACTGCCAGGGCGTTGTCGAAAGCGGACTGGTAGTTGCCGCGGGTAAGTTGAACTTTCGCCAGTAGGGCCTCGGCAGTACCCTTCGTCACCCGGCCAAGGTCGGCGGATGGATAGGCAGATTTGGTCGGTAGGACGGCGGTACCGGCTTCCAGGTCGGCGATGATTTGGGCGTAGACCGCTTCTTTGTCCGTACGGGAAATGACAAAGTCCTCCGGGAAAGGTTCCAAGATCAACGGGACGTCTCCGAACCACCGCACTAAGTTGAAGTAGAAGTAAGCCCGCAGCGTGCGCGCTTCGCCGAGCAGCCGGGCCCGTAAATCCTCGTCCATCTCCGGTACCGTCGGGATGCGCTCGATGGCGAGGTTGGCGCGGAACACCCCGTCGTAGTAGCCCGCCCAGACCGATAACGGAGCGGTGTTGGAAGCCGTGAACTCAAAGTCTTCAACTTCTTGCAAAAAGAATCCGTCGGAGGGAAAGCTGCCCTTTTCGGAATCATCGCTCACGATGTCCGTCATGCCAATAAAGCTAAAAACATGGACTTGCCACTCTCGCAATTGATTATAAATGGCATTGACGGACTGTACGGCATGGTCCTCCGTTTTGAAGTAATTGTCGAGCGTGAATTCGCCCTGCGGTGTTCGGTCGAGCACTTCGGAGCAGGAGGTCGTGACGAAGAGTAAGGCGAGGGGGAGGATTAATTTTATGAATTTCATAATGATAGCTTTACCGTGGTTGCTTCAAAAATATGTTGATGGATCGCTGGTTGGGCGAATTGAACCGATTTAGCCAGCGGGCGGGACTTGCCCCGCCCGCTGGCTATTGTTACTTTAAAACTGAACGTCAAGACCAAACGTAACGGTCTTAGCAATGGGGTAGATGTTTCCCCGATCAATGCCATTATCGAAGGCTGAACCGTTGAAAATCTCCGGGTTGTAACCGGAGTACTCCTGAGAAGTCCACAGGTTAGTACCGCTCACGTAAAGGCGGAAGGATTGCATCCGTAGCCGGTCCGTCACTACTTTCGGTAGGCCGTAGCCTAAGGTAAGGTTCCTGAGGCGGACGTAGGAGCCGTCTTCCACGAAGCGGGATGATAGGGTTTCGATGTTTTGCCCGGCCAGCGTAACACGGGGTTCGGTCTCGCTTGTTCCCTCACCGTTCCAACGGTCTAGGAAGCTGACTTCGTAGTTGTAGGCGCCGAAGCGGGACATCTTCTTGGCGTTGATCACCTCGTTACCAAACTGACCGGTGAAGTCGAATCTCAGGTCGAAGCCACCCATCGCAAAGGATCCGTTGACGCCCAAAATCGCGTTCGGGATGGCCGATCCGAGCACCACCCGGTCTTCATCCGGCGTGATCATTCCGTCGCCGTTTTGGTCCTTGAAGCGCAGGTCGCCGGGGCGTTGGGTACCGAGGGTTGGGAGCTGGTCCACTTCTTCCTGATTCTGGAAAACGCCGTCGAGTTCGTAGCCCCAGAAGGAGCCGGCCGCGAATCCGGCCCGCGAGTTGGTGCCTAACTGCCCGCCGATACCGAGGCCGCCGGCGAAGAAGTTGTTCTGTTCACCGTCTAGTTTCAGGACCTCGTTGCGCACTAGGCTCAGGTTGCCGCCCAGCGAGTAAGTCAGGCCGCCGCGTACTTCCCGCCATTCCAGCATCAGGTCCAGGCCCTGGTTCAGTACCTCTGCGATGTTGCGCACGGCCGCTCCAGCACCAATGTAGTCGGGGATGGGAGCGTTAAAGAGCACGCCGCTCGTGACCTTACGGTAAACATCGGCCTCAACCTGGAGCCGGTTATCCAGTAAGCCGAGTTCTATTCCTAAGTCGGTCTGCGTCGTTGTCTCCCATCTCAGATCAGGATTGGAAAGCGTGCGCAGCGTTGCGCCCGGAAGTAAAACCTCATCGACGCCAAAGACGGCATTGACACCGCTGCTGATAAGCGGGGTGTAGCCAAAGTCACCGATCCGGTCGTTGCCGGTTTGGCCCCAACTGGCCCGCAGCTTCAAACGGCTGATGGCTCCGTCCGCGTTCCAGAATTTCTCCCGGCTCACGTTCCAGCCCAAACCGACGGAAGGGAAAAAGCCGTAACGGTTGTTCTCTCCAAAGCGGGAGGAACCGTCCACCCGGCCCGAAACCGTAAGGAGGTAGCGACCGTCGAAGGTGTAATTGATGCGGCCGAGGTAAGACATTAGCCCCCAGTTGCCACCGAAGGTGCCGTTGCTGTTGGTGGCCGTCGTTACGTCGCCAGCATTTAAGTAAAACAGCGACGGGTCTTCACCGATCAGCCGTTGCCGGCCGCCGCTGATGAACTCTCCGAAGTTGTCCTGTGAAGTCACGCCCACAAGACCGTCTACCTGGTGCTTGCCGAAGGATCGGTTGTAGTTCAAGGTGTTTTCCCACAGCCAGTTGCGGCGGTAAGCGTTGAAGATGTTGATGTTGCTCTCCTGGTTCTGCTGGTTGGCGGAAACGAAGAAAACGGGTGTGAACGCCCGGTTCTTGGCGTAGGTGAAGTCTAGCCCGAAGCTCGTCCGGAAGGTAAAGAACTTACCGAGGATCGCACTGGCGAAGGCGTTGCCCACCGCCCGGTAATTCTGGCTTTTGTTGGAGTTGAATTCGATCGTCGCCAGCGGATTACCCGTGTTGCCACGGATGGCCGTATTGCCGAAATTTCCAAGACTATCGCGCGGCGCGGTGAGGGGGTCTGCCCGGTAAGAATTTAAGAGGATACCGCCGGAGTTCACGTTGTCCGAAGAGTTCAGGATCAGCCCAAGGTTGGTGCCCAGTTGGAGCCAGCTCTTTACCTTGCGGGTGGTATTGATGCGTGCCGTAAACCGTTCGAAGCCGGAGCCCTTGATGATGCCTTCCTGATTAAAGTAATTAGCACTGAGGTTGAAGGAAGATAGGTCGTTACCCGCCGCAAAACTGGCCTGAATGTTCTGGATCGGAGCGGACTGGAAGACTTCGTCCTGCCAGTTCGTCCCCACACCGAATTGCTCCGGATTGGCGTAACGGGGCGGGCGGCCTTCGTTTGCGTCCGCTTCGTTGATGAGGGCCGCGTAGCCGGCCGCGTCAGCAACGTCGATGGTTCTTACGACTTCCTGCGTTCCGGTGTAGGCACCCACCGAGATGCGCCCTGCACCCGCGTTCGCGCCCTGCTTAGTTGTCACGATGATCACGCCGTTGGCTCCCCGTGCGCCGTAAATAGCCGTCGCCGAAGCGTCTTTTAGTACGGAGACGCCCTCCACGTCTTGCGGATTGATAAAAGATATATCGTTCAGAATCATACCGTCGACCACAAAGAGCGGATCAGCGTTGTTCAGCGTGCCCACGCCCCGGATGCGGAAGATAGCGTCCGCGCCCGGGGCGCCGGAACCGGGAATAATCTGTAGTCCGGACACTTTGCCCTGGAGCGCCTGGCCTAGCGACTGCGTCGGCACGTTCACGAGGTCTTTGGCGGACACTACGGAGACCGATCCGGTCAGGTCGTCTTTTTTCTGTACGCCGTAGCCAATCACGACGATCTCGTTCAGGATTTCGGACGCCTCGGCGAGTTCCACATCGATGCGGCTGCGGTTGTTGATCGCCACGGCCTGCGGGGCAAAACCAATGTAGGTAAAGTAGAGGCTGTCGCTGCCGGCGGGTACGGAGAGTTTGTATTTACCGTAGACGTCAGTTACCGTTCCGGAGGTGCTATTGCCAGCGCGTACGCTCACACCGATCAGCAGGTCGCTGTCTCCGGTCACTATTCCGTTCACCATGTTTTGGGCGCTGCCGCTGGTGCAAAGAAAGGTTGAAAGAGCAAGGAAGAACAGGATACGTTGTTGCATGATCTTTGGTTTTTTGATGGGTTACTTGAAAGTTAGAATGACGGATTGCTCCGCTCGGGAATCACCGCCGACGAAGACCTGGTACTCGCCTACTTCGGGGCCGAAGGTCATGTCGCGGCGGTAAAAAGACAGCTCTTCTGCGGTTAACTCAAAGCTTACAGTTTTGCTTTCGCCGGCGGTAAGTTCAAGGCGCTGGAAAGCCTTCAGCTCCCGCACGGGCCGGGTTACACTACCGACGAGATCGCGGATGTATAATTGGACGACCTCCGTGCCGGCTCGCTTGCCGGTGTTCGTTACCGTCGTGCTTACCGTTGCCTCGCCGTTAGCGTTTATTTGCGCTTCAGAGATGGTCGGTTTACCGTAGGAAAAGGTCGTGTAGCTCAGCCCGTAGCCGAAGGGGTACAGCGGGTCATTCTCTTCGTTGAGGTACTTACTGGTGTATTTGTCGTTGGCGTTATTAGGGCGCCCGCCATTCTTGGCGGCGTAAAAGATCGGGATTTGCCCGACGGAACGGGGGAAGGTTAGTGGCACCTTTGCCGACGGAGCGTGATCACCAAATAAAAGGTCGGCAACGGCGTGGCCCGCTTCGGTACCCGGATACCAAGCTTCTAATATGGCAGCAGCTTTTTTATCAAGTTCCGGAACGGCAAGCGGCCGGCCGTTGAAGAGGACGGCGACGAAGGGTTTGCCCATTTGGTGCAGCTCTTCGACGAGTTGGTCCTGTACGCCCGGTAGACCAATGTCGGTCACGCTGGCGGCCTCACCGCTCATCTCCCAACTCTCGCCGAGGGCGATGATGGTGATGTCGGCCGCACGTGCTGCTCTCAGTGCATCATCGAAACCCTGGCGGTCTGATTCCTTCACCGCGTCCACATTCACGAAGTCGATTTTAGTGGATTTGCTCACGGCTTCCTGCAGCCCGGTCAGTAGGGTAATCGCGTCTTCTGCCCGTCCGTCGGCGTGCCATGCTCCGATCATATCGGCTCCGGAATTGGCTAGGCTACCGATTACGGCGATGCGTTTCAGGTCCTTTTTTAAGGGTAATGTCTCCTTATCGTTCTTTAGCAGGATCATACTTTCCCGGGCGATGCGACGGGCTGCTTCGCGGTGACTGGCGGTCAGGATGTTGGCTTTTTGTCGCTCCACGTCGGAGTAGCGGTAAGGGTCATCGAATAAGCCCAGCGCGAACTTCATCCGCAGTACGCGGCGGACGGCCTCGTCGATCAGCTTCATGGCGACTTCTCCGCTTTCCACCTGTTTGCGCAGGCTGTTGTAGAAAACGGCCCCCTGCATATCCATGTCTACGCCGGCTGTTACCGAGAGTAACCCGGCCTCCGCTTCGTCTTTTACTACGCCGTGATCGACCATTTCGTTGATGCTGGTGTAGTCCGTAACCACGAAGCCCATGAAACCCCAGTCGTCGCGCAGAATCTCGGTCAGTAGGTGTTTATTACCTGAAGCCGGGACCCCGTCGAGTTCGTTGAAGCTGGTCATGAAGGTGGCCACTCCGGCATCGAGCGCGGCCTTGAAGGGCGGTAGGTAAATGTCTTGAAGAACCCTTTCGGAAACATCAACCGTGTGGTAGTCCCGTCCGGCCTGAGCGGCTCCGTAGGCGGCGAAGTGCTTGGCGCAAGCGAGCACGGTGAAGGGGTCGGCCAGATCGTCTCCCTGGAAGCCGCGCACCCGCGCGGCGGCCATCACGTTGCCGAGGTGAACGTCCTCTCCGGAGCCCTCCATCACGCGGCCCCAGCGCGGGTCACGGGAGATGTCCACCATCGGCGCAAAAGTCCAGTGCAGACCGGCGGCGGCGGCTTCGCGTGCGGCGATGCGGGCGGACTCTTCTGCAGCGGCAGGATTGAAACTGCCGGCTTCCGCCAGCGGTATCGGGAAGATGGTCCGGTAGCCATGGACCACGTCGTAGCCGAAAAGTAGGGGGATGCCTAAACGCGTTTCTTCAACGGCAATCTTCTGAAGTCGGCGGTTGTAGTCGGCCGTGTGCGCATTGAAAATTGCCCCAAGTCGGCCGGTCTCGATGTCGGCCTCGTAACCCTTGCGGATGGTGGGGCCGGTTACGTCCCAGTCGCTGGTAAACAGCGTCATCTGGCCTACTTTCTCCTCCAGGGTCATCTGGCCAAGAAGCTGGTCTATCTTAGCCTCGTGGGTGGGGTTGTACCAGTTGGGGATGTTGGTTTGGGCCTGGCTTGGGGCGGGTAGAAAGAGGAGTAATGATAGGATTGCGCTGGTAAGGCTACAGTTCCTCGCGCTAAAACCCCCTCCCCAACCTCTTCCTACGGGGGAGGGGCTGGAGATAACGCTACGCGTCTTTAAGGCAAAGTCCACTTTACGGGGTATTCCTCCCTCTCTCCCGTTCTCTTTCCTTAAGGGAGGAAAAGCGTCTCCGGTGGCAAGATGTCCAATAGTGTGGAGAACGATGTTCCTAGCGCGCCAATTTCGGATTGCTGGTAAGGTTGTTGGTGGTCTTAGATTACTAAGATAGTTTCTCATGTTAAGCTATTAGTATCGGTTAAATCATTATTCTGAATGCGTATACTGTCGGTACGTTACCTTTCTCCTGTAGAGAGAATGCTTGAGCATTCACGCAACTACTTAGCCAACCATCCTCCGGTAAACCCAGCCCGCTCCAGCCCCCGACGTACATACTTATTCTTCTGCATCACTTCCCAAATCAATCCCGACCGATGGTTCTCAATCTGGAGGAGAATAGGCCCTTGATCGATGCCGAGGTAATCGATATCGAACCAGCCATTGGGTCGTTTCGGATCAGGATAGCTTAGGTTGAAAGCATCTTTGAAGCCGTAGGGCCCAACGAGGCTGTCGTAGTGTGTCGTCCACATCTGGTCAAGCGCGGCGATGGTTTCCTCCGGAGCGAAGGGTACGGAACCACCGGTAGCCGTAGGTGCGATGGTACCGTCGTCCACCTCATGGCGTGCGGAGGCTCCGCGGGCACGGTAGCTGAAGAATTTTACCGGCTTACCGTTTAGGGCGGTATCCAGGTCGCCGGGGCCATCGCAAGCGGTAAGGCCCCATTGATTCGGGCCGTAGCCTGAGAAACCACCGGGGTTGCTGATGCAATATTCACGGTTGGCCAGGGTCGCCTCGCGGCTGTTTTTAAAGTAGTCGCTGTCGTTTGCACGCATGTGCTCATCCTGAATGCCTCGGAAGTCGATGTACATCTGACTGTACTGGTGGCCGAAGAGGGGGCTGAAATTCAGGTGGTCGTAGCCCCGGTAATCGCTCCATTCGTAGCCCTCGCTCCACTTCTCCCAGGCATTGTCCGGAACCGGATGGGTGGGGGACCCCATCGCCAGGACGAGTAGGATCATCGCTTCATTGTACCCGCTCCAATCGTGAGGGATGAAGCCCTTCTCTGGCTTCCAGCCCATACTGATGCGGCCTTCGTCGTTGAGGATCCAGTCCCATTCGGCGCGTAGGTAGAGGCTGTCGGCGAGGGAGCGAATGTCTTGTTCGTCTTGGGTATCACCATCAAAGTAAGACTGGGCGGAAAGTGCTCCGGCCAGCAGCAAACCACTGTCGATGGTAGAAAGCTCCACGTCTTTGTAGCGGAGGGCTTCATCGTTGGTCAGGAAGTGGTAAAACAGGCCTTTATGGCCGGCAACGCCGCTTATGGCCGGCCCCTGCGGTAACGACCAGAGTTTTTCCAACGTAAGGCGGGTACGTTCTGCGGCATCTGCGCGGCTGACGTAGCCACGCTCTACCCCAACGAGGTAGGAAGTAAGGCCGAATCCGGTAGCGGCAATGGAGCTGAAGCGCTTCGTCGGCCACCGGTCGGGAATCTGGTAGTTGCCCGGCAGGGCGGTTTCCCAGAAGAAATTGAAGGTGCGGTGCTGGACTTCGTCCAGGCTGAATTCCCGCATCGCCGCACGGTCATCATCCACCGACGCGTCGTTAACGACAGCGTCAGAGAATGGTGACTGGCAAGCGGTCAGCCCTGCGAAAAGTAGGGCCAACGTTAAGTGCTTGATCCGCAACTTACTCGCGGATAATTTTGGTCCGGGCAACGGGAAGTCCATTCGCCGAACGAGCCGTAAGCACGTAGGCACCAGGGGGGAGATTATTAACCTCCCACTGCACCTGCGTCTGCGCCTGATCAACAACCAGGCGCTTTACGGTCTGGCCCAGCATGTTGGTCAGCTCGAAGGAGACGGCACCGGCGGGCTTGTCGATCGTCAGTACGTCGCGCACCGGATTTGGGAACGCGCGCAGGTCGTCGATGACCACGGGGGTAAAGATGCCCGTAGTTACACAGCTACCGTTACCAACCGAAATATCATCGAAGTAGTGGGTTAGTGTTTCCGTCGGGATCACGCCGAAATTCGGGATTAGGGTGATGCGGGTGTACGCCACGTCATCGGGCAGTACGCTCATGTCAAAGGTCAGTTCCTGCCATTCGCCGGCGGTAGTGTAGGTAGCGAAAACATCGCCGGACTGTGGCATCTCTTCGGGGCCACCCTCTAGTTTTAGGACTATGTCGCCGGTGACGTCCATCAGCACCTTCATCTTTACCACCTTATTACCAGCTGGTAGGATGATCGGTGCTTTGGTGTCGGCGAACATTCCCGCAAATTCTTGTCCATCGGCGGCTTCTTCGAAGGTGCCCACCTTAGCGCTCATGTTGAGCTCGGAGACGTTCGGGTTATCGGAAATGATGAAGGTATTACCCTCCAGCGCACCGTTGGCAAAGTAGCGCCAGCTGCTGATGGTCTCGTCTTCATTCTCGAAAGTGACTACACAGTCGTTCACGTAGGGAGCACGGTTGAACTGAATATCGTCAATGTAGTAAACATTGCTCGCCATATTATCTCCACCAGCGCCGAAGAAGAAGACCAGGCGGGTATGCCCCTGACCGGCAGCAGCACTGAAATCAACATTGTAATCTACCCACTCGTTAGTGGACGGAATATCTACAAAGACTTCCACGGCCGGGTTGGATCCACCCTCCAGTTTGAAGAGGACTTGTCCGGTGACCGGTGCCCAAATTTTTACCTGTAGCTGGTTTTTTAATGCGAAGTTGAACGGGCCGACGTTGTCGTGCACCAAAGCGTTAAAGCCGCCGGGAGGATCGGTTACTTCACCAACCTTTGTACTGGAGTTGGCCGGCGTAACGTCGGGGTTGTTGACCGGCATTACGGTAACGTCGCAGCAAGTGTAGTTGGCGTTGCGCTGGCACTCGAAGTCGTCCAGGATGTCAAGGTCGGGGATCACATCGGCGCAGGCGTCGACGGTGCTGGTGCCCTGCGCCAGATTGTCGAAGTAGTACTGGCCGGTACCCATCGTTTCGGAGTCGAAGAGTAGGTTGATCTCCCCGAAATCGGTTACTTCGGCCACGCCTTCAAAGTTGAAGCTCAGCGTTTCCCAACTACCGGTGGTGGTGATATTGGCATCGATGCTGGTGGCGCCGTCGAGCGCGCTGATGAGCTTGATGGTCACCTTGGTTGCTCCAGCAGGGGCCCATACGTCGATGTTCAACTGGGGGGTGCTGCTCAGGTCTAGTCCGTTGGGTAGGGTAGACGTGAGGGTAGCAAAGTTGGAGGAGCCGCGCACGTAGCTACCAACCCTGGCGCTGGTGTTTACACCCGTAGCATCCGGATTATCGATCACGGAGAAGGTGCCGTGTAGCGTGTTGTCGTCGTTCAGCGGGTTCCAGGCCAGGCTGGCCCCGGCTTCGAAGTCCTCAAGCGCTTCGGCGGGTGGCGGCGGGGTAATGGAGATGTCATCCAGGTAGTAAATATCTCCCGTACCGTCCTGGCCGGCGTTCAGGAAGAAGACCAGACGGGTATGGTTGGCGTTGCTTTGGCTGCTGAAATCAGCGCAGATTTCCACCCAGGTATTGGTTTCTTCCACGGGAACACCGGTTTCGAAAGCCGGAGAGGCTCCTCCTTCCAGTTTGAAAAGCAGGTTGCCAGTTTTTGGCGCCCATACTTTAAGGCAAAGCTGGTTATTAGTAGAAAGGTCAATGGCGGAGTTGTAGTCGATCACCAGGGCGTGGAAGCCTCCTTCCTGGTCGGTGTACTGTGCTACCTGCGCACTGGTGTTAATGCCGGATGCGTCCGGGTTATCGATTACCGTAATGTCGCTGAAACCGGGGACGCCGTAGGTGGCGTTGCGTTGGCATTCGAAGTCGTCGATGATGGTTGGGGCGGTGACCGTGCCGGCACAATCACCGGCTGGGGAGACGATGATGTTATCGAACAGGTAGGTGTCCGAGCTCATCTCGACCCCGGGGTCGAAGAACAGAATGATGTCCGTCAGGCCCGTGAAACCGGCAGCGGCGCTGAAATCGAAGGTGTAGGTCCGCCAGACGTTGGCCGTGGCTATGTTGACCATTTTTTCGACGGTGTTGCCGCCGCCTTCGAGCTTAAGCAGAAGCTGCGTAGCGGCTCCGGCGTTGATCTGGATAGAGAACTGATTGTTGATGCTCAGGTCCATTGCCTCGGTCTGCTGGGCGACGAAGAAGCTGAAGCCGACGCCTTCCGCTTTCGTGTAGGAACCGGCAAAGGCACTGGGGTTGATGCCCGTCGTGTCTTCAGGATTCATAACGGGCCCGTTGTAGACGCCCTCGAAAGCATTCCAGGGGAGGTCGGCCACGCCGCCCTCAAAGTCTTCGAGGACCACCTGGGCACTTAGGGAGCCGCAGCAGAAGGCGGCTAAAAGGATAAATAAAACTCTTTGCATGATGGAGTTGATTTGAATTAAGCGAAAATTGGTATAAAGTCTAATCGGTCAGAACGATCGGCACCACAGCCGACTCTCCCGGACCGTTGATTCGGAGGTAGTAAAGGCCGCTTTTTGGGCGCGGCCGCAGGTGCAATGAAAGCTGATGTGAGCCGGGTTGGAGTACTACTGGATTGAGCACCAGCCCAAGGTCCCGTCCGTCCGCTCCAAAAAGGCTGACTGAAACCTCTCCCGCCCGTTCCAGTGCAAGGGTAAGCGTGGTGGCACCCCTGGCCGGATTGGGAGAAATACTTGGTTCTGAAGTTAAAAACTGAGGTAATTCTTGGGTGCTGACGGGGGTAGTGTCCGCCGTGAAACCGATGGCCTCCAGTGCTGGGTTGATCTCGGGGTTGCGCATGAACAGGTCCCAGAGCAGCCCGCTGCGGTGGTTCTCGATCATGCAGATGATCGGCCCCTGATCGATGGCCAGGTAGGAACTGGCGTACCAGTTGCGGTCTTCGTTGAACGCGTCGTAAAAGCCGTATCTGCCCCACATTTTATCCCCTAGCTCGCGGTAAAAGTGCTTGAGGGCATCCATGCTTTTGTCCGGGGTGTAGGGCATGGAACTGAGGGCGGCGGTGGGGCTGATGGTGCCATTGTCCGTCTGGCGATTATCCGGGGCGTGGGCGAGGTAGCCGTCGGGATCGTCGCTGGCGGTCAACCCCCAGCTTTCCGGACCGTAGCCCGCCCAGCCGTAGGGGTTGTCCACGCAGTGCTCGTAGTTGATGAGCGAACGGTTGCGGTTGGAGACGAAGTAGTTGGCGTATTCGTCTCTGATTCCTCGGGGGTCGAAGCCGAGATAGCTGTAGTGGGTAAAGAACAGTGGCCCGCCCTTACCTCGTCCTAGGATAAGGGGGATGCCGTAATAACTTAGGGAGTTTTCGTAGGCGCTACCGGCCCAACCGGTATGGTAAAGGGAGGCCGGAATAGCGTGGTTGGCATCCGGAGCCGCAATGCCTAGGATATAGATGATGTGGGTTTCGTTAAAGCCCCGCACCTGTAAGTTGATGTCGAAATTATTGGTCGGAGACCAGTGCCAGTAAAGTACATTCTCATTGCCTGGTTTGCGGTACCAATCCCAGTTTACCTCTTCCCAGAGCTGGGTAATATTTTCGCGTAGGGCGATCTCTTCGGCGGAGCCTCCGGTGTAATATTGGCGGGCAGTAAGGAGGCCCTGCATGAGGAAGGCGGTTTCTACCAGGTCCCCCCCGTCATCGCGCTGGCTGAAGGGAATCACCGCTCCGGTGGCTCCGTTCATCCAGTGAGAGAACACGCCCTTGAAGCGGGGAACGGTTAGCAGGAAATTAACGATTTTGGTGGTCCGTACCCGCGCCTGCTCGTAGCTGATGAAGCCGCGCTCGGCCCCTACGATCAGAGCCATTACGCCAAAGCCGCTGCCACCGGAGGTTACCGTCGCCGTGGTGTTGCGCTCCCGGGCCAGCCCCGAGGTCGGGTGGCCGAAATCGTAGAAGTAGCGGAAGGTGTATTCCTGGACCATGTCCAGTAACATCGAGTCGTTCATCTCGAAGGTGGCGGCGGACACGGTGTCCGAAGGCAGGCTTAGTTGGCCGCCCGAGCCTACGGCCCGGAGGTAGTAGCTTCCGGTTACGTCAAAATCACCGACGAAGTCCACGTAACTGGTGGTGACGTTGTTTACGCTACCGAGTAAAGTGTAATTAGTTCCATTCGATGACCCGTACACCCGCACGTTGTTTACGGTTGGGTTCGGGTGTTGGTCCCAGTTCAACTCTATGTGGTGATCGTAGCCGGTGGCTGTTACGCCGGTTACAGCGCCGGGCTGCGCGAGCATAGAGCCACTGGAGATCACGTTCACCCAGCAGAATAGTATCGAGAATATCAGTTTACTTTTTTGCATAAAAAACTTTAGCACTGCCTTTTAAAACAGTTTTGATGTAGAGACCAAATATCGTCGCCCGTACATCATAAACCTAAAAATTTACTTCACCACGACTACGCCATTGATGTATTCTATTGCCCAATAGGTCTCTTTTTTCGGCGCTGACAGTAGGAGCAAGTATTTGATTTACAAGTATTTACACAGGTTTGTGTTCTTTTATTAACCAGAATGCCCAGCGTAGAGCACCTCACCTCTTGCCGGACCGGTTCACTTGTGAATAAACTTTGTAAGGGCAACTATTTTGGTTCGCAAGCCCTTGCTTCACTCTGAGAAAAGTGGATTACCGGCCACGTCCACCGAGGTCGTAGCCAGTAATCTGCTCATTATAAGTTGTTGCCTAACGGAAAGTCAGCGGAACAACGCTTCGCCGCACACCTGTTCCGCTTTTAAGGGTAACCACACAGAACATTTGGCGGAGGGAAGATGTCCTGAGGCCTGTTCCCATAGTGACCACTTGGTCCTGACCAGCGGGGAGAAAGCTAAGAAACTGGAAAACTTCCCGGCCGAGCGGGTCGATTAGCGAAACCGTCATTTCAGCTGCGGTTTCGGTACTAATTTTACCTGGAAAGTTCTTCCGGTCGGGTTTGGGAAGATGCGGGTACCGGTATCTTCTACCGACCCGCGCGGCTCACTGAGCAGTTGAGCGTGTCGATGGCCAGTTGGCTGACCCTCTTGAAGAGTAGGTGGTGGCCAGCGTCGTTGACGTGCACCCCGTCTCCGGAGTCGAATTCAGGCCGGATGAACCCGTTGTCCGCTGCCAGGCCATTCCAAAAATCAACGGCGTATTCATCGTAGATGGCAAGGATGGAGTCTCGTACGATCCGTTGAACGTTGATCTGGCCGGGGTTAGTGAAATTCCGGGTATCCGTTCAAAAAGTAATGGGTAAAAAGGGCAAAAGTGATCGAGAAAAATTAACTTGTGTGCGATGGATGATAAGTTACGCCAAATAGCACCTCGGGATATGACGGATGTCAAGCAGT
>Ga0136553_1000080_pt1 | contig 32439 bp, 26 predicted proteins | sample AntRauTorckE5430_FD_101384 | JGI IMG/M metagenome (GOLD analysis project Ga0136553, IMG submission 101384) | Saline lake microbial communities from Rauer Islands, Antarctica - Metagenome Torckler E5 #430 | ecosystem: Environmental > Aquatic > Non-marine Saline and Alkaline > Saline | place... | reverse complement strand
ATTGATGTGGCGAGGGTTCCAACCTTCGTAGGGTGAGTCATAGTCCTGTTTGTGTGAGAACTACAAGATAACTACTCACCCGATTTTAGCTACTTTTTGACCCAATATGCAACGGACCATTGTTTCTAACCTGGTACTTTTGTTCTTGCTACCACCAAAAATCCTTTGCATAGCATTCTACGGAAATGATTTTTGGTGGTAGTAGGGGCAAAGTAAGACGGTCAGAGATCGCAGTTTATTTTATTCCCGTTCTTTACCTGCTTCGCAACCGAATAACCGGGCAAATAACCTCCTCCAAAGAAATACCGCCGTGCTGGAAGGTGTCCCGGTAGTAGTTATTGTAGTAGTTGTAGTTGTTGGGGTAGAGGAAGAATTTATCCTCCTTAGCGAAGATGAAGGTGGAACTCAGGTTGGGGCGGGGAAGCATTGCCTTCAGGGGGTCGCGGACCTCAAGTACGTCCTTTTCGTTGTAGTTGAGGTTGCGGCCAAGCTTGTAGCGTAGGTTGGAGCTGGTATCGCGATCGCCAACGACGCGGCTGGGGGTGTTTACCCGGATGGTTCCGTGATCAGTAGTAACGATGAGCTGCACGTCGCGCTCGGAGAGTTTACGCAGGGTTGCCCAGAGGGGAGAGTTCTCGAACCAGCTGCGGGTTAGGCTGCGGTAGGCTTTTTCGTCGCCGGCTAGTTCTTTGAGCACCTCCATTTCGGTACGGGCGTGGCTCAGCATATCGATGAAGTTATAAACGATGACGCTGAAGTCGTTGTTCAGGAAGTCCAGCGCACGGTCCTGCATCTGGCGGGCGAAGTTGGTGCGGGTGACTTTTGTATAGTCCCACTTGATATCACCCCTGCGGAGCACGCGTTCGATTTGCTTTCCAAGCAGGTCAGCCTCGTGCATATTTTTACCACCCTCGTCGGTGTCGTTCTTCCACCAATCTTTGTAGTGCTTAGCGATTTCCGAAGGCATCATACCGGCGAAGATGGCGTTGCGGCTGTACTGGGTGGCGGTTGGGAGGATGCTGTAGAAATGATCTTCTTCTTCCACTTTGAAGAGTTCGGTGATGTAGGGTTCGATGACCTTCCATTGGTCGTAGCGCATATTGTCTAGCAATACCATCACCGTGGGAACCTCCTTGTTGAGGTAGGGTAGTACCTTTTCACGCATCAGGTTGTGGGACATGATGGGGGCGTCTTCTCCCTGCACCCAGTCCACATAATTGCGTTCGATAAATTTACTGAATTCAGCGTTGGCTTCCCGCTTTTGCACGGCGAGGATCTCGCCCATCTGTTCGCTTTTGCTGTCGTCTAGCTTCAGTTCCCAGTTGATGATTTTCTTGTAGACATCGACCCACTCATCCTTGTTGAGCCCACTGTTGATCTGCATCATCAGCTGGCGGAAGTCTTGCTGGTAGTCAGTGTCTGTTTTTTCGCGAACGAGGCGTTTTTCATCGACGATGGTTTTCAGCGTCAGCAGTATCTGCATTGGATTGACCGGCTTGAGGAGATAGCCGGCGATCTGACTGCCGATGGCTTCTTCCATCAGGCTTTCGGCTTCGTTTTTAGTGATCATCACCACGGGGATATTGTTGCCCGTTTCCCGGATGCGCGCCAGGGTTTCTAGGCCAGTGAGGCCGGGCATGGACTCATCCAGGAAAACGATATCAATCTCATCGTTCTCTTCCAGTTCTTCCAGGGCGTCGTGGCCGTTAGTGGCCGTTATGACTTCGTAGCCTTTCTTTTTCAGGAATATAAGCTGGGGCTTGAACAGGTCGATTTCGTCGTCGGCCCAGAGGATGGTGATTTGATCCATATAATGTTTGGGGTTTTTGTCTGAGCCGGGGGAGAAACACTGGCCGTTAAAAGAGTACGCGTTAAAGCGCGTGATGTTTTAAACGTAGTGGATAATAGGGATAGTCTTTACCCTTTGATCGAATTCCGAAGGGCTCTTGCCGTTCAACGTTCTTTGCATCCCGCGTTCGCGCCATAAAAAACAGCACCTCCGGAAATTGATGCTCAGAAGTGCCGTGTAACCTACTTCCTATTTTTTTAGCTTGCGGGAGGAGAGCAGCGAAGGAGGCCGTTACTCTTTTCCAGTAGTAAGTAAAGCCTCAAGTCGCGCCAACCGCGCCTCCAGGTTCTCGATTCGCTTGTTCTGCGCCTCAATAGTAGCCTGCTGCTCCTGAAAACTAAAACCAGTAGATTGAGGATGTACTGCAGCACGGATAGGAGGGATGGTTCAAGGCTTTATGCCCTATTGCTACCGGCGTTACGGCTATACTTTAAAAACTTTTATTGTACCTGCGTCAGCGCCCATTATTAGACCGTTAGAATTTAGACCGTTAGGAGAAAAAAGCTTGGTCTGTCTACGATGACTATTTTGTGCAATCTAACGGTCTGATTTTTTAATTTCTAACGATCTAATATGCCCCACACAATAATTTTTGACATTGGTAACGTCCTAATCGGCTGGAATCCACACAACCTCTACGATAAAGTCTTCGATACGGTGGAGGAGGCCGACTGGTTTATCACTAACATCACCCATCTGGACTGGAACGAGGAGCAGGATCGTGGCCGGCTAGTGGCCGAAGCTACCGAAGAACTGGTGGCGCAGCACCCAAAATGGGAACGTGAAATCAGGATGTACTACGGTCGCTGGACGGAGCATTTTTCGGGCGCGATCGCAGGTACCGTGGACGTTTTAAAAACACTGGAAGCCTCCGGAGGTTACCGTCTTCTCGCCCTTACCAACTGGAGCGCCGAACTCTTCCCCTGGGCCCGCGAAAACTTCGACTTCCTCGACATTTTCGAGGACATCATGGTCTCTGGCGAGGTGAAAATGAAAAAACCCAATCCGGATATTTACCTACACTTAGCGGAAACGTACGGGCTGGGCGACTTCTCCGGCTGCTTGTTTATTGACGACAGCGTTCGGAACTGTGTGACGGCACGGTCTCTGGGCTTAGATGCCATTCGGTTTGAGAGCCCTGAGCTGTTACGGGAGGCATTGAAACAGCGGGGTGTGGTCGTTTGATCGCTGACGCTTAACGGTCTTGAAAAATTCTTTGCAGCCTAAGCTACGGAAAGAATTGCGGTACGCTGAGAAGCGCTACCGAGGGCTGGACGTGGAGTTCCAGTTTCAGGACTACAGGGAGGTAGGTGAACAATTGAATCGTATTATCTCCGTAGGAACGTTCTAGCACGTTGGCCCTAAGAACTACCGTACTTACTTCGAAACGGTTCAGCGTTGCCTGGCGGAAGGTGGCTACTCTTTGCTCTACACTATTGGCGGAACCGTCAGCCGTTCGAGTACCGACGCCTGGACGGACAAGTCCATATTTCTGGGAGGCGTACTGTCCGCCGTCGTCCAGATCACCAGGGCCTCGGAAGGGATTTTGGTATGTGCACCACCAACGTCTCATTCCCCACCACCCGTCTAAATAAGTATGAAATATCTATTCCTGCTTATTTCCTTGTGCGTCCTTTCCTGCGGTAAAGAAAATTTTGACCCCAACCAAAACCCCGACATCGTCGGCACCTGGCAGGTAACCGAGCAATACTCCGACCCGGGAGATGGCTCCGGAGGTTTCTCAGAAGTCGATTATTATCGGACTTTCACCTTCTTAGAAGATGGAACTATTATCTCTGACCGGGACATGTGCTTCCCGCTGAACGGCTCCGAGGAGGAGGTTGACAGCCGAGGCTCTTATGATGTAAGTACCGGCATCATTACGCCGGACATCTGTGCGCTTACAAGAGACTTTCGGTTCGAGCTCGACGGGCAAGTATTAACCTTCAATTTCTTTTGTTTCGAAAGCTGTGCGTTGAGGTTACGTAAACTGCGGTGATTACCTAAGCGAACCTTTATTTGAATTATTGATAGGAGGGTAGTACACAGTGGAAAGGCGATAACCTGCTGGGTTGGGCTCTGGTGGAGGCACGCGACCGCTTACGTGCCCAAACATCGTAGATAACCAAAACATAACCAAAGGCGGCAAGCCTCAACCACCTACATTTTTTATCTTTGTGCTAATACAGACCCCGTACAAAGCTCTATGGATCAACAACGCGCCATTCTACTCCTCGCCGACGGCACTACCTACGAAGGAAAAGCCGCCGGAAAAATCGGTACCACTACCGGTGAAATCTGCTTCAATACCGGCATGACCGGTTACCAGGAAGTATTTACCGACCCTTCTTATTACGGTCAGTTGTTGGTAACCACCAACGCCCACATCGGTAATTACGGTACGATGAAAGCCGATACGGAATCCGACTCGGTGAAGATCGCCGGGCTGATCTGTAAGAACTTCACCGTTCCCTACAGCCGCCACATCGGTGAGGCTTCCATCCAGGATTATCTGGATGGGGAAGGACTCGTTGGCATCAGTGATATTGACACCCGCTCGCTTGTTCGCCACATTCGCTCCAAGGGAGCAATGAACGGCATCATCTCCAGCGAGGTCTTCGACATGAACGAGCTGAAGAAGCAACTCGATAAGGCTCCGAATATGGACGGCCTGGAACTTGCCAGCCACGTTACCACCAAAGAAGCTTACACGATCGGCGAGGAATCCGCGAAATACAAAGTAGCCGTACTCGACCTCGGTACGAAGCAGAACATCCTGCGCAACTTCATTGAGCGCGACTGTTACGTGAAGGTCTTTCCCGCAAAGGCCAGCATCGACGATATCATGTCTTTTGCTCCGGACGGACTCTTCATCTCCAACGGCCCGGGCGACCCCGGCGCGATGGACTACGCAGTGGCCACCGCCAAGGAAATGCTGAAGCAGGATAAACCGACGTTCGGCATCTGCCTTGGTCACCAGATCCTGGCTCGTGCCGTAGACATCCCTACCTATAAGATGCACCATGGCCACCGTGGCATCAACCATCCGGTAAAAAACCTGGTCACCGGTAAGTCGGAGATTACCAGTCAGAACCACGGCTTCGGCGTAAGCCCTGAAGCCATTGCTGCTAACAGCGACAAGGTGGAGGTGACTCACCGCAACCTCAACGACGACACGATCGAGGGAATCCGTATCGTCGGGAAATCGGCCTTCAGTGTGCAGTATCACCCCGAGGCTAGCCCCGGTCCGCATGACGCTGCCTACCTCTTCGACCAGTTTGTAGACATGATCGCAGAGAAGAAAAATTAAGCACATTAGGGCGAGGACGCAGGTGCAGGCTGAGGTTCGAAAGAATGTTCCTCGGAACTCACTCCTTAAACCTCTCTCTGCACCTGCGGCCGCGCCCACATCCTTCAACGGAGCAAGATCGCAAGGACCACGAAAAATCCCGTAGGGATTCAACCATAGTAATCCCGGACGCAGAGAGAGGCGGTAGCCTCGACCATAGTCCGGGGGATTCCAGAACCCCAGAAAATTCAAAGCATGAGCAGTATCCTAGACGTAAGAGCCCGCCAAATACTAGACAGCCGCGGCAACCCCACCGTAGAAGTGGAAGTACTAACCAGCGACGGTGCCATTGGCCGCGCAGCCGTACCCTCCGGCGCATCCACCGGTAAGTACGAAGCCGTCGAACTCCGCGACGGAGATAAAGACGTTTACTTAGGAAAGGGCGTACTGAAAGCCGTAGCCAACGTAGAAGAAAAAATCGCTGATGAACTTCTCGGCGTAGACGTAACCGACCAGCGCTACATCGACGAGATGATGATCGACCTGGACGGCACGTACAACAAAAGCAAGCTTGGCGCCAACGCCATCCTCGGCGTGTCCCTGGCTTGCGCCAAGGCCGCTGCCCTGGAGCAGAATATGCCCCTCTACCGCTACGTAGGCGGTGTGAACGCGCACACGATGCCGGTACCGATGATGAACATCCTCAACGGCGGTAGCCATGCGGACAACAGCATCGACTTTCAGGAATTCATGATCATCCCGCTGGGCGCTGATACTTTTAGCGAAGCACTGCGCATGGGCGTGGAAACTTTCCACCACTTGAAAACGGTTCTCAAGAAGAAGGGTTACAGCACCAACGTGGGTGATGAAGGTGGCTTTGCTCCCAACATCAAGAGCAATGACGAGGCCATCGAGATCGTTCTCGAATCCATCGAAAAGGCTGGCTACAAGCCCGGTGACGACATGATGATCGCTATGGACGCCGCTGCTTCCGAGTTCTTCGATAGCAAGGAAGGCGTTTACCACTTCCATAAATCTGATGGCCGCAAGATCGAATCTGAAGCCATGGTCGATTACTGGAAGACCTGGGTAGACAAGTACCCGATCTTCTCCATTGAAGACGGCCTCGACGAGGACGACTGGAAAGGCTGGGCTGCCCTTAACCAGAGCTTTGGTGACCGCTGCCAGCTGGTAGGTGACGACTTGTTCGTAACGAATACCGAGCGCCTGAGTCGCGGTATCAAGGAAGGTAGTGCCAACTCCATTCTCGTGAAAGTGAACCAGATCGGTACCCTCACCGAAACGATCAACACCGTCAACATGGCCCACCGTGCGGGTTACACCAGCGTGATGAGTCACCGCTCCGGCGAAACCGAAGACGTGACCATCGCTGACCTCGCCGTAGCCTTAAACTGTGGCCAGATCAAGACTGGCTCCGCCAGCCGCTCCGACAGGGTCGCTAAGTACAACCAGTTGCTCCGCATTGAGGAGGAGCTGGGTAGCACTGCTTACTTCCCCGGGCGCGACCTTTTGAAAAAGATCGGACGGTAGATTTAGACCGTTAGAACTTTAAATTTTCAGGGCCACCACTTTTATTAGTGGTGGCCCTGATTTTTTTATGCACATTGCATTAGCGGGCAACCGACTGGAGGGCCTGCCTCATGAGCACATCTTCTGATATTACTGAGGTGACCCGCACCAAGTAAGTAGCCCTGGTGGCTGTTTACGGGCATCAAGCTCGACGTCAGCATTCACGTCGCCCAATCTAATTGCTACGAAACCCTGGTTGATCTCCGTGGGGGTTACCTGTGAAAAATCAATAGAGGAAGCTATGTTTTCCGCGTAGGAGAATTCGGGGTTAATAAACTCATAGCCTGCGGGCACGAAAAACCAAGGCTCGGCAGCTTCTCCCGGGAAGCGCTCTGTAAACTTAAGTATCTGCCGGGAGATGCCGACGATGTCCAAAACGTCTAATGAGTTGTCACCATTCACATCCGTTGCTAAAAATTGATAGGAGGTGGAGGTTGATGGTAATCGCGTCGAAAATATCGATACCTGAGTACCAGCTATCGTCCCGGCTAGCCGTAAGGGTCAAGTCCTGGCAGGGCGTCGAATTCGTAAAATCCGAGATTGGTGGTGATGGCGGTACTCATTACCCCACCATCGTCGCCATTAGCGGAAACCATAATACCTGGCAACTGCGCGCTGCTGGTATGAACTCTAATCCAGCCGTCGACCGTAGTTGTTGCATCGCCGCAAATTTCACTGAAGGGCATTGCTTCGAAGACGTTTTCTTGCATTAGGTCAATACCGCTGTTGCGCTTGATCACTTCCTGGAAAGTAGTCGTATGGATCCAGTCTTTCTCGTTTTCGCTTTGGGGCTACCTACTAACCTAAAGGTAAGGAACGGTAATAATTTGGTAGGTTTTGATACTTTAATGGAACTGCAAAATGACAAAAGCTAAGAGCCATGGTGGACTTACGCGTTTTAAATTGGACGTTAAGCCCTGTCTTTCCTAATCGGATAGGGCGATAATGTGTAGTGCCATGCGGTAGAATAGCGTATTCCTGACGCTAGTATTTAGACTAACGGCACAACAGTATAACGGACTGTTTAAACCCCTTTACCCTTCACGCGTTTACCTCCAGACGCCTAACGCGATCAGGCGTTAACAATCTCAAAAACAACCTTACTATGATTCCACAGGATGAATTCATGAAGTACGCCACCCGTCACATGGGTATGAGTACGATGCACCTCGAGAAATACGCTTCTACCATCGGTGGTATGGCGCCTCCTCAGGTAACGGGCTTCAGCCCTAACGTAATCGAAGAACGGCAGATGAATATCGCCGCCCTCGATGTTTTTAGCCGTTTGATGATGGATCGCATCATCTTTATGGGCGTTGCTGTAACTGATTACGTTGCGAACGTAATCCAGGCCCAGCTCCTATTCCTAGAGTCCGTTGACCCGAAGCGCGACGTCCAGATGTTCATCAACAGCCCCGGCGGCAGCGTGATTGCGGGTATGGGTATGTACGATACCATGCAGTACGTTACGCCCGACGTGGCTACGATTTGTACCGGACTTGCTGCCTCGATGGGCTCCGTCCTCCTCGCTGCTGGTGAGAAGGGTAAGCGTTCTATTCTGCCCCACGCTCGTGTCATGATCCACCAGCCAAGCGGTGGCATGCAGGGCCAGTTCTCCGATATGGAGATCAACTACCGCCTCATCAGCCAACTGCGCGATGAACTCTACACTATCCTCGCCAACCACACCGGCCAAACCTTCGATGCCATCGCTAAGGACAGTGACCGGGACAACTGGATGACTGCTCCCGAAGCCGTTGCTTATGGCTTGGTTGATGAGGTGCTTAGCCGTGATAAGGATAAATAGTATTGTCGTTGCTCCCTACGGATTTACCGTTCGGTCGCTGCGCAATTTATTGACTTTACCTAGCTAAACGAAGGTCTACACAGAGTTAAACAGCGTTTTGCTCTGCCGTGACAACATAATTTTATTGAGTAGTATATTTGTCAGCTTTCTTACGGTTAATTAAAGTAGTATACTGATGCTGCTTAACCGTCGCTGATAGTTCGTACTTTCGCATTTCGAAGCCGCTCCGAAGTATCCGCCGAAAATGGATGCCTGGAGCGGCTTTTTTCTCTTACCTGGTGACACTGTGTCGCCTTCAAAGTTTGACAGCATATCAAATCACTACCAAACTGTACTACTAAATTACTATCCCGATGATGCGAGGAAGAAAACAGGAGGTAAACTGCTCCTTTTGCGGCCGCGATAAGGGCGAAGCCCTGGTGCTCGTTGCCGGCCTGAGTTCTCACATCTGCGAAATTTGCGTCGAGCAAGCGCAGGAAATCGTTGCTGAAGAACTGTACGGAGGTATGGCTCCTGCTCCGGTGGAGCCGGAAGTGGAAGAAACCGTAAAGGAGTTTAAACTCCCTAAAAATACTACGCCCCGTGACATCAAGAAGCACCTCGATCAGTACGTGATCGGTCAGGACCGGGCAAAGAAGATCATCTCCGTTGCCGTGTATAATCATTACAAGCGACTGATGCACCCAGCTGAAACGGATGATGAAGTACAAATCGAAAAAAGTAATATTCTACTCGTCGGCCGGACCGGTACGGGTAAAACCCTGCTGGCGAAGACCATCGCTAAGTTTCTCGATGTGCCTTTCTCCATCGTAGACGCTACGGTATTTACCCAGGCCGGCTACGTAGGTGAAGACGTTGAGTCTATTCTCAGCCGCCTCCTCCAAGTTTGTAACTACGATGTGGAAAGCGCCCAGCGTGGCATCGTTTACATCGATGAGATGGACAAAGTGGCTCGCAAATCCGATAACCCAAGCATCACGCGTGACGTGAGCGGCGAAGGCGTACAGCAAGCCATGCTGAAAATGCTGGAAGGTACCGACGTCATGGTTCCACCACAGGGTGGACGTAAGCATCCCGAGCAGAAGCTAGTGAAGGTGAATACGGAGAACATCCTATTCATTTGCGGTGGTGCGTTCGATGGTATTGAAAAAGTGATTGCTCGACGGATGAACAGCAAGGTTATCGGCTTCGGTAGTAACAAAGATCGACGCGTGGAGGAGGAAGACCTGCTCAAGTACGTTTCTCATAAAGACATCCGTCGCTTCGGAATGATCCCCGAGTTAATTGGTCGCCTTCCCGTAGTTACCTACCTCAAGCCGCTCGACCTGGAGGCAATGAAGATGATCCTCACCGAGCCGAAGAACAGTCTACTGAAACAGTACCAGCACCTTTTTCTCTTGGAAGGTATCAACCTCGTGTTCGATCCTGACGTGATTGAGTACCTGGCCGAGACTGCGCTGACCTATGAACTCGGTGCTCGTGGCCTTCGCTCCATCTGCGAAGCAGTGATGACCGACGCTATGTTCGAGATGCCGGGGATGAAGGACGTTAAGCACTTTACAATTGACCGGGCTTACGCTAAATCTAAACTAGAAGACGGTATGCTTGAATCACTCCAGGCTGCCTAATAGTTGGGTCGTAAGTAAAATGTAGTGGGTAGTGCTGCCGCGTGTTGGAATACCCGGTAGTAGTACTTGAAATAAAAGTAAGCAGGGCCGACTCCGTAAGGAGTCGGCCCTGCTTGTTTTTGGGTAGAAGTAAAAGTACTTATTATTTTCAGGTGGCACACATAACGCCTATAAAATGCGGCAGCAGCACCCACTACATTCTACCGATTACCTACTCCTCTTATACTTAGTCCGAAACTTCCGCGCCAGCTCCGCCTGCTTATTGTCAAGGTCTACCTTGCGGCCGTCGATGAAAGCGTGCTCGACGTTACTCGTACGCATATCCAGCACGTCACCGCTCACGACGATGAGGGTCGCTGATTTTCCGGCTTCCAGGCTACCGTACATTTTATCGATGCCGGAGATTTTAGCGGGAGAGAGCGTGATCGCGGTGATCGCTTTTTCGTAGTCCAGGCCAAAGCCTACCGCCTGTCCGGCCACGAAAGGCAGGTTGCGTTGTTCCCAGTAACCTCCGTGGCTGATGGCGAAGGTCACACCTGCTTCTGCAAGTTTGGCGGGGTTGGCATAGGGTGCGTCAATGTCGTCATCTTCGTTGTTCGGCAGCGCCTGGGTACTGGATAGAATTACGGGTACGTTCTCCCGCTTCAGAAATTCAGCGGCGAGGTGGGCGTTTTGGCCACCGACGATCACGGGTTTCCCGCCCATTTTTTTCACCAGTTGTACGCTCTGCATGATCTCACGGGGATTATCCATGTGGAGGTAAACGTTTTTCGTGCCGGAAATCGCGTCACACATAGCTTCTAGCTTAAGCAGCCGGTCTCCATCGCGGGAGGTACTGCAGTAGGCAGCGGCTTCTTTCATAAAGTTCAGTAGCCCATCTATTTGCTTAGCGTAGTTTTTGTTTTCGCTTACCATACGGGTTTTCCAGCTCCAGCTGCTGCGGTTGGGCCAGTTGATGTGCACGCCGTCATCTTCGCCCACCACGGCGTCTTCGAAGTTCCAGCCGTCTAGTTGGACCATACTGCTGCGTCCGCTTATCATGCCACCCTGGGGGGTGATTTGTGCAAGCATTACGCCGCGGCTGCGCACGGTTGGGATCACCTGACTGTCGGTATTAAAAGCGATCAGCGCGCGGGCGTTGGGGTTCAGGACTCCGGTCTCGCGCTGGTCGTTGGTAGACCGTACCGCTCCGATTTCTGTTAGGCCGAGTTGGCTGTTCAGGGCGATCAGGCCGGGGTAGATCTGCTTGCCGGTCACATCCACGGTTTCGTAGCCAGCGGGTACTGGAATACCGCTGCCTACACGTTCGAGCTTACCGTCTTTGAAGAGCACGGTTCCGTTTTCGATCACCGTGCCGTTGCCAACGTGGATGGTGGCGCCGGTCAGGGCCATTGGTTTGTCCTGGTCTGCGGCGGGCGTCGGGTTTTGGGCGCGGGCGCTGGTGCAGAGGAGGGTTAAAAGGAGCAGGGTTAGGAAGCTCCGTTGGATATATTTCACGCTGGTCATTTGCGTTGATTTTGATTTATTAATCTAATTTTCAGCGTTCAGCATTGTTCTAGATGCTGAACGCTGAGTACTAATAGCTTTCTAGTGCTCGTGCGCCTCCATCCGGTGGTCCAACGAGTTACAGTGCAGCGTCCGGCGCTTCTTACCCTTCGGCTTCTGCGTTTCGGCACCGGCTTTTTTGGCGTCCAGGCTTTTTTGAATGAGGGCGTTGCGCTCTTCGTTTACGGCCACCCGTGCTTTCTTGTCCTGTTCGCGGTTGAAGTACTCGATGCCGTCTACGAAGGTGTGCTCGGCGCGGGCGTAGATGCTCAGGGGGTTGTTGTTCCATACCACTACGTCGGCGTCTTTCCCCGTTTTGATGCTACCGACGCGGTCGTCGATGTGCAGTATTTTGGCGGGGTTGAGGGTTACAAACTTCAAGGCATCTTCTTCGGAGACACCGCCGAAGAGCACGGCTTTACCGGCCTCCTGGTTGAGGCGGCGGGCCATTTCGGCGTCGTCGGAGTTGAAGGCGGTAAGTACACCGTTCTCGTGCATGATGGCACCGTTGTACGGGATGGCTTCATTCACTTCGTATTTGTATGCCCACCAGTCGGAAAAGGTGGAAGCGGCAACTCCGTGCTCACGCATTTGATCCGCTACTTTATATCCTTCCAGAATGTGGGTGAAGGTGTTGACGCGGAAGCCGTGGCGCTCGGCCACCTGCATCAGCATGTTGATTTCGCCCTGTTGGTAACTGTGGCAGGTGATAAAGCGTTCGCCGTTGACGATCTCCAGCACAGCCTCTAGGTCGAGGTCTTTGCGGACGGTCTTACCGGCCTTAAGCGCATCACCATATTCTTTGGCACGGCTGAAGTAGCTCTCGAAGACCTGTTCTACGCCCATCCGAGTCTGGGGGTAACGGCCACGGTAAAGATCGCCCCAGTTGGATTGCTTTACGTTTTCACCGAGGGCAAACTTGATGAAGGGGTCAGCTCCTTTGAACTTCATCTCTTCGGCAGTCTTGCCCCAACGGAGCTTGATGATGGCCGACTGCCCGCCGATGGGGTTGGCCGAACCGTGCAGAAGCTGACTGGTGGTAACACCCCCGGCCAACTGGCGGTAGATATTGATGTCGGTTGCGTCAATCACATCGTTCATCCGTACTTCGGCGCTGGAGACCTGGCTGCCTTCGTTGACGCTGCTCAGGGCGATGTGGCTGTGCTCATCGATGATGCCAGCGGTTACGTGCATGTCGGTTCCGTCGATGACCGTTGCGCCACGGTCGGAGAGGCCTTTGCCTACGCCAGCGATCTTCCCGTCTACGATCAGAACGTCGGTTTCTTTCAGGATGCCGGCGGACTCGTTCGTCCAGACCGTTGCGTTGCGGATGAGGTAGGTCCCCGCTTTGCTTTCGTCAGCTGTCTTTGCACCTGCGTTCGCGCCAAAGGCAATGTTCGGATGGGTCAGTTGCCCTACCAAGGCCATGTCATCATCCTCTTTATCTTTCTTTTTCTTCTCGTCCTTGTCTTTATTACCCTTGGTTTCGGTAGCGGACCAGCTGACGATTTTACCCATCGGATTCCGACCAGTACCAGCGTAACCACCTTTCATGGGCGCACCGACGAGGCGGTAAAAGCCTTTATCGTCTTTAAGCTGAAAACGGAGCGTCATGACACCGTTGGTAGTAGATGTGGTAGCATCCACTCCGGTCGTATCACCGGCAATGAGGACTTTCATCTTCTGCTTTTCGGATGGTCCCGAAATTTTTCCGGTGAAGTTCTTTCCGTCAATAGTGAGCTTGTAGCCATCGGCTAGGCTGACCGTTTCTAGGTCCTTTAGTGCAAAGGGAGCGCCCTTTACCCAGTTTTGGTAAACGGTGGCCTTTTCGGTAAAGTAGTCTTTATCGGTAACGATGAAATTGGCCATTTTGCCGTCGTCCAGGGTGCCGGCTAGGTCGCTGATGCCTAGTAGTTTGGCGGGGCCGGTGGTGAGGGCGGCAAAGGCGGCTTTAGGGTCAGCGCCTATTTTGATGGCCTTGCGCAGCGCGTCGGGGAAGCCAGACATTTTCTTCTGGTCGTGGGTGGTGAGCACGAAGGGAATACCTGCCTTAGCCATAGCGGCCATATTGCCCGGAGCGCGTTCCCAGTGGCGGAGCTGGCCGAGGTTGACCAGGTCGGCGGCGAATGGATCAGCCACGTCGTAAGCCTTCGGGAAAACGAGGGGGAGGATGAAGGTTGCTCCGGTGGCCTTGACCGCGTCGAGGCGTTGGTATTCGTCGCCGCCGCCGAGGAGGATGTACTGCTTACCGAATTCATCACCCAGGCCGTCGGCCCGGAGGTTGTCCTGCCAGTTTCCGCTAGCGTCGAAAATTTGGGGCAGACTTTGGAGCTTGTTCCAAGCCTCGATGCTGAGGTTTGTTTCTTCACCATTTTGCTTGGTGTACCACTGGCCATCGTGGTAAGTCTGACGGAGTAACGCCATCGTGCCCATCCGCGAGCTGGGGTAATTCTGCCGTGAGGAGCCCTTGCTGAAGCTGAGGTGATGCGCCGATCTGCGCTTGATGATTACGTCGTTTTCCTTGTCTTCGCCCAGGCTGACGACCACCGACGAGCCGCGGCTGACCCCGTCGGGCCGGTGGGTGGAAACGATGCCGTAACCGATGTCGCGTAGTTCTTTAGCGTCTTTTTTGTTGACAGTGAACAGGGCTGCAGCCTCGGTCTCTGACTTTATCGCCTGGTTCCAGCTGAAGGCACCGGGCGTTTTGGAATCGGTCTGCGGAGGATCGCCCCAGCCACCGCCGCCGCTCTTCACGTCTGGCATTCCGTAAGTGCCGTAGGGCTCGATGAAGCTGGGGTAAACGTGCTTGCCGGTTAGCTTTACCTCCACCGCTCCGGCGGGGATGCTGCCGCCCGCGCTAACGCTGACGACTTTACCCTTTTTGATGACGAGGGTGGCGTTTTCCACCACCTTATCCGGACTGACGTGAACGGTCGCACCGGTGAAGGCGAAATGCCCGTCGCGCTGGTCGTATACGCCGTTATAAGGGTAGGTCTGCTGCGCCACAAGGGCGGTGGAGAACAGCAAAAAAATGGTGGCCAGGAGTGACCAAGATTGTAATCCTTTCATGTTTTGATCCGGTTTCTTTATTAAGTGTAAGAGCAATTACTCTTACTACATAGCGAATTTTCTGGGGAAAGGTTTACAATTCCTCATCGCAATTATGACAGATGTCGTATTAAGCTGGTCGATGCTCACTCCGTGAGCGAGTTTACGATTCACTCTCCGAGCGCGCGGCTTTATCGCTTCGCGCTTTATGTGGCAGCTTTGCCGTAGGCCGGCGAAGGAGAATAGGAGGAATTGTTTGGCTTCGCCAGTTTTAGGTTCTCGCTTCGCGGGTTTTGCGTTAAGAGGCTGCTGGAGGAGAGGAGGAGATGGAGGAGAATAGAGAATTGGTTTTACTCATGTAGTCATGGACTTCAGTTTATGGAAATCCATTCGGAGGACAGTCTGAAATCCATGACTATGTGAGCTAAAGGTTAAAAAGCGGAACATCAGGAAACTGCTCCAAGTCCGCTTCTGTCGGCTTCAGGCCGCTGATTAGCATCTCGTTATTTTCCAAGAAAGAAAGTCGCAAGTCTACGTAATCGCTTCCAGAAAAATTATCCGTCAGCCAATTTTGAAACCGCTCAGCATCTCCTTTCGAGTAAGTGAGGGTGATGGAACTGCTCCAATTACGGACCGGGCGCAGGTCCATAATTTCTTCTATTGTACGGTCTTCGTCTGAGATATCGCTATCGGTTAGGCAGTCAAAGGTCGTGCCATCTTCGACAAGGTATATGCGGAAATCCTCAACACCATGGAAATCGTCGTCGGTCATTACTTCCTTATCGAAGAGGCCGAACTCTTCAAGGTCAGTAGTGAATGAGGCAAAGGTGGCAGCATCCATGATTTTGCCTTCCGGCTGCGGGGCGATTTCGGTGGAGTCGGTAGCGTAGTCAGTGGTGCAAGCAAAGAAGCCGCAAGCCATGAGTACTAGTAGTAGGAGGTAGATCGGTTTCATAACAACAATAGGTTTAGTGATTAAAAACAGATGATTATATTCACCGAAAGTAGATTGACAAAGGGTATAACCAATTGGTTCATAGACGAGCATCCCGCAAAAATCTACGAAACCAGCCTGCTGATCCGAGGCTTTCAACTTTGCTCTGACATTCTTTTAATGCACCTGAGGCGGCGCCCGTAAGAGTGTTGCACAGAGAAGATCATATTTTATAAAATCCTTTCATAGTTGTCCGCAAACGTCAGGAAGTAATATTTGAGCCCCCCTTTTCCACGCGAGGTTGCCGTAAAAGCGTAGTTTACCGTAGAATTAACTGAGTAACCCACGCACTATGCACGTCGCCATCATTGGTAACGGCATCGCCGGAGTATCTGCAGCCCGCTGGCTGCGCAAACTCGACGACGCCGTCCGGATCACCATCATCTCGGCCGAAACCGAATTTCACTTTTCCCGAACCGCCCTCATGTACGCCTACATGGGCCACATGCGCTGGGAAGACCTGATGCCCTACGAGCCTTTTTTCTGGGAGAAGAACCGGATTGAGCTAGAAAAGAATTACGTCGAACGCGTCCACGCCGCTGATAACAAACTAGAATTCGCGGACGGTACGACGATGCACTACGACCACCTGGTTATCGCCTGCGGTAGCAGCTGGAATAAATTCGGCTGGCCGGGGCAAGACCTCGAACGGGTCGGCGGCATGGTATCCGCGCAGGACCTGCAGTACCTCGAAGAAATTACGCCGGAGATCAAGCAAGCCGTAGTGGTTGGCGGCGGGCTTATCGGCATCGAGCTGGCCGAAATGCTGCACAGCCGGCAAATTCCCGTCTCCCTGCTCATCCGCGAAGGTTCCTACTGGAGCAACGCCCTGCCACCCGATGAAAGCCGGATGGTAAGCCGCCACATCAAGAGCCACCACATCGACCTGCGCGAGCACACCGAACTGGATACGATCCACGACGACGGCCAGGGCGCTGCCGGTAGCATCACGACTAAGGACGGTGAAACAATCGAGTGTCAATTCGTAGGCCTCACCGCCGGAGTAAGCCCTAATGTGAGCTTCCTGAAGTCTGAAGAATCGATTGAACTCGGCCGCGGCATCAAGGTGGACAACAACCTACGGACCTCCGTCTCCAACATCTACGCCATCGGCGACTGCGCCGAGCTGAAAACCCCGCGCGAAGGCCGCCGGGGCATCGAAGCGATCTGGTACACCGGCCGCATGATGGGCGAAACAGTAGCCTACAACATCCTCGGTAAAGCAGTGGATTACGACCCCGGCATCTGGTTCAACTCCGCCAAGTTCATGGACCTCGAATACCAGGTCTACGGTGAAGTCCCCGCCCACGGCCGTGATGGTCTTGCCAGCCTTTACTGGGAACACGAAGACGGTGAACACGCCGTGCGCATCAACTACGAAGCAAGCACCAAAGTCGTGCGCGGCTTCAACCTGATGGGCATCCGTTACCGCCACGAAGTATGCGAGAAATGGATCAAGGAAGAAACCCACATTGAGGAAGTACTCCAGAGCCTCGGCCTGGCCAACTTCGATCCCGAGTTCTACAAACAGTATGAGAAGGAGGTTGTTAATCTTTATAATAAGCAGGAGGGGACTAAGCTAGAGCTTAAGACTAAGCGGGGGCTTTCGGCTGTGATTCGCTTTTTGCGCAAGGCTGTTAACACCTGATCCGTTTCACAGGCTTCAGCCTGTACCGCCAATGATCAAATAAACTCCACAACAGCTTAAAGGCTTCCGAACAGTAAAAACAAAGAAATGCCAACTAAGTCAACCAAAAAATCCATCCTACAGTACCTCGGTCTCGGCCTGTTTGCTATTTCTCTTTTGGTCTTTACGGCCATGCTGGGGCTCGACGGTTACAAATTTAGCGAAGAGCAGATTATTGCCTCGTTTGCTGCTGGGGAAGATGCCAATTACTGGCAGCAAGACGCAGCGGATTTTCAGCAGGTCCACCTCAAGATTGCAGGAGAAGAAACCGGGCTTTTCTCCGAAACCTTTGGGAGCACTTTCGCTTCAGAAAGTAAGTTGAAGGAAGCTTATAGGCTTGCCCAAGCGCGGGTGAAAGAGTATTACGAAACAGAAGGGCTGCCTCAGGATTTGGACGGCGAGGGCAAGCCGAAAACTGGAGAGGATGGCCAACCCGCCCGGGTCCAAATATGGCAAGTGGAGCTTCCCGACTGGAAGTTGAAAGACAATAAGGCGGGCTGGATCATGAAGGCGGCCACTGGCCCCGTGGAAAGTAACCCCTGGCTGTTCTTTCTGCTTACCTTCGGATTGGGTGCTCTTGGCGGATTACTCTATATTTTACCCAAGTTCTCGGCGAAGCCAGGGATCAAGAACGACCACATTTTTCATAACCCGCTCACCCGAGGGCTCGACCTGAGCTGGCGCAGCGTCTTCCTGACACTGACCATCCTGGGCATTATCGTTTACGGTTTTTACTACATGGACGATAAGCTGTTCTGGCCAGCCATCACGACCGTAATCGGGCTCACCATCATCGGGTTGGTCTTGTTTGTCCATAATAGCTGGGGCCGCGATGCACGCGATGCGGGGCCGGAAGATTACAGCGGCTGGCTCGGTATTCTGGCCGGTACTTACTTCATTGCCTTCTACGTACTGCTTTACTGGGCCAATCAGCACATCGTAGCTTGGGTACACATGGTGAGCCCGATCAGCGAAGGCATTTACCAGTTCTTTAGCGGTAAGGAAGAGGGCGGACAAGCGAGCCAGTGGTTCCTCTACGGGCTCATGTATTGCACCATTATGGTGGTGATGGGCGTGCGAATGATCTCCAAGTACCGCCACAATAAATACCAGATCATCCGGACGATCTCCGTGATGTTCTTCCAACTTTCTTTTGCCTTCATGATCCCCGAGATCCTGGTGGCACTCAACAAGCCTTGGTACGATTTTAAGAACATCTGGCCGCTGGATTACGACTTTTTCCACCGTTGGTCGATTGACGACTTCATCAATAATCCTGGCTCACTGGGCATGTTCATGCTCTTCTGGGGCATCATCCTGGTCATCGTCGGGGTACCCCTGATGGTGCACCTGGTGGGTAAGCGCTGGTACTGTAGCTGGGTCTGCGGTTGCGGCGGCCTGGCCGAAACGATGGGCGACCCCTGGCGGCAGCTTTCCGATAAAAGCCTTCGGGCCTGGAAGTTCGAGCGCTACATCATCCACGGTGTGCTCATCTTCGCTATCCTGATGACGGCCGCTACGATCTATTCTTTCTTGCCCAACGGTGATTACTGGATCAACCGAACGAGCTTCTTGGCCATCTTCTCCGTGCTGCTGCTTGGCTCGATGGGCGTTGCCCTCTATGCTTACCGCCAGAGTAAGCTCACGATCTCGAAGTTGGGCCTTTCCCTCGGCGTGGCTTTCGGCGTAAGTATGGTTGCCCTCAACGTTTACTACATGACTTTTGGCGGTGATAACTACCTGTTTGCTAGCACCGGCAACGTGCAGAAATGGTATGGTTTTCTGATTGGAGCGGGCTTTGCCGGCGTTGTAGGTACTGGTTTTTACCCGCTCATGGGCAACCGTGTTTGGTGCCGTTTCGGCTGTCCACTCGCGGCTTATCTCGGTTTGGTACAGAAATTCCAGAGTCGCTTCCGGATTACGACCAACGGCAGCCAGTGCATCAGTTGCGGCAACTGCTCCACGCATTGCGAAATGGGGATCGACGTGCGCGCTTACGCGCAGAAGGGACAGGACATCGTGCGGTCCAGCTGTGTTGGCTGTGGCGTGTGTGCGGCGGTTTGCCCACGGGGTGTATTGCGCCTGGAGAACTCCAGCGAAGACATCTACTACCGCGCGGAGACGGAGCGGGTTATTCATATCGATATGGAGAGCGGTATTTCCTTGATGAAGTAACGGAGTCGCTGAGTTGCTGCCGCACGTGTAGTTCGCGTTGCCATGCTTGTCACCTTAGGCGAAGGAGCAAAGCGAGAGAGTGGTAATAAGCTGCAGTGACTCATAAACTCAGCTACTCAGCAAAGGAGCGCAGCCGCAGGATACAACGCAAAGTTTTAAAAGGAGCAAGGGGGCACAACACAAAAGGTTCCGTTCTTTGATGAAAAATATACCAAAATATAAATCGTTATCACAAAGAATACCTGAAGCCAAAATTCTTTTCCCACCTGCTTCATCCTCTCCGCATGAAACCACCTCTCTGGCCGACGATACTCTTGTCGGCCGTCTTAATCATTCTTTCGCTACCGCTGAGCGGCCAGCAGGGCTTTGGCTGGACTACGGACCCGCACGCCGGTATTTCCGCTGCTTTCCTTCAGCCCGCCGCTACTTCAACTACGCCATACAATTGGGACTTTACCCTTGGCGCCGTAGGGGCAAACGTCCGCAACAACTTCGTCTTCCTGAAGGATGCTAGTGGCTATTCTCTTCTGAACGAGCTAAGGACTGCGCAAGTAGTATCCTTTAGCGAAACTGAATTTTCGATGTCCGTAGACGGCCGAAAATTCTTCTACGACTTCCCCGAAGAAGAAAAATCGGTCTACGCTGGGCTGAGTGCTGAAGTGCTCGGTCCTTCCTTTTCGGTTCAGATTGGGGAATTCACGAGGGTCGGAGCCTTCACCCGGCTCAGAGCACTTGCCAGCACCCGTAACCTCGACGCTAACCTTAACTTCTACACCTACGGTACTTTTGGCAATAACGTGGATATTCCAGTCAGTAAACCTTACGTTGCGGCGGCGGCCTGGGGTGAGGTCGGCTTGCACCTATCTCGCACTTTTGCCGTTGGTTACGACGGGGAACTGCGGCTGGGAATCAGCCCCAAGTACCTACTGGGCATCCAAGGAGCAACGGCTTTTAATTCGGAAGGAGGAGCTGTGCGCCAGCTAGATGGTGATAGCATCATCGTTTCCAATCTGGATGCCGAGTTAGCCTTTACCAATGCTTTTCGCCAGGCGAACGACGGCAGCCAACCCGCTGGCACTGGCTTCGGGGCTGACCTCGGCATACAATACGCCTGGGGGGAAACGGACGGGCCCGGCCACCGTTACGCCATCGGTTTTTCCGTCCTTGACCTGGGAAGTATCACTTTTAACCGTGGCGCTCAGGTCCACCGGTTTACCAACGCAGGTGAAGTCTTGTTCGATGCCGAAGACTACGAAATTGAATCCGATGATTACACCGACGAGGCCATCCGCCGTTTGGGCCAGGCGGTGTACGATAATGGAGTTTCTTCTTTGACGGGCAACGAGTTTACAGTCAGCCTTCCAACGGCCATCAGCGCCCAGTTCAGCGTAAGACCGGTTGAAGGGGTAGCGGTATCTGCTATTTACCGTGGTGATTTACCATTCCAAATCCGACAACTCAGCTAGGGAAGCCAGCTCGTAGCCGCTGCGCACTACAGTAAATGGTGGTACGGTGCCGGCCTCACCGCTGGGGTTTATGACTGGGATAAGGTCAACATCGGCCTCCAGCTGCGTCTTGGCCCACTGTACTTGGGAACGGACGAACTCTTCGGTACCTTATTGAAACGACAAAAAATCAGTGGCGGAGGTTTTTACCTTGGCCTGCGGATGCACGACTTTGGTGGGGAGAAACGGAGCCGGCGGAAAGGGCGGTCGCGTAATAGCCGACGGGGCGGTAAGGCCGTCAAATGCTACGAATTTTAACGGGCGAGGGGTCGTGGCCCGAGGTTGCGACCAACTTATGGTACACTTCTCGCTACCGCTCGGGCTTCCTTGGGGCACAGTCTCTCGCCCGTTAGCGGGCCAACAAAAGAAACATCGCAGGGCGCTTTTGTAATTCAGGACCAACGGATTTTTTCCACTCCTTAACCCTACCGGTAAAAATGAACTCCGTCTTTAGGGTAATGTCGCAGGCAACGGAGAAGAGGGTTTCCGGATGGAGGCTCTCCAGTGCGACTTCCACCGTTGCCTGGTTGCGGTAGGGCGCTTCGATCCAGATTTGGGTGGTGTTGTCCTTGCGGCTGGCAGCTTCGATGCGGCGAAGGTCTTTGGCCAGTTGCGGCCGTTTCGGACTGAGGTATCCATGGAAGGTGAACGACTGGCCGTTGAGGCCTGCCGCCATGATGCTGAGCAAGATCGCAGAAGGGCCGATGAGGGGAATAACCCTGATCCCACGTTGATGGGCGAGCAATACGAGCTTGGCGCCGGGGTCCGCCACCCCCGGGGCTCCGGCATCGCTCAGTAAACCCACATCGTACCCGCGCTCCGTCGCCCTGAGCATCTCTGGTAAATCCTGCGTTTCGGTACGTTTGTTGAGGTCGTAATACTCGCATTCTTGCAGGGGTACTCCGACCTGCTTCAGGAAGCGCCGTGCCACTTTACCCGTTTCCACTACGAAATGACGGATGGGCAGTATGGCATCCAGCGTAGGTTGCGGAATGGTGTGCAGCGCATCGTCGCCAAGAGGAGAAGGAATAAGGTAGAGTTTGCCAGCCATGAAGCAAAGGTAGCGGAAATCAGATGCCTTCTGGTAGCATCAGTTTGGAGGGGAGTATGACGGTACGGCTGGAATTATAGCTCTTCGAGTAATACTCCGACCAAACATACCGTCCAAAACCAGCTCATGCACGTATATTTGATGGTCACCTCCCATGTGTACTGGCCTCTGTCGGTACTTGAAGCTTTGTAAAGCGAGTCTAGGCTAGTTTTAATCCCCGCGTGTATGTATAGAGGTTTGTTCCTGCTTGGAGTCATTATTGTCGGTATTTCGGCACTTCTGCCGGGCCAGTCGGCCAGGGGAGATACTTACCTTAGTTTCGAGCTAGCCAACGATGTTTTTTACCTGCCGACCAAAACTGACCAGTATTTCACTCACGGCTTGAAACTAGAATTCGGAAAACGGGGAAGTAAAACGCCTTTCCTACTGGCCAGCGGAGGCGCTACTACGGAGCGGTACTGGCGGCTGACGCAAAATCTTTATACGCCACGGGAAATCGAAGCAAGTTACCTTGTTGAAAATGACCGCCCTTTTGCGTCTTACCTTTTAGTTACGCGGGGTAAATCCTTCACGGATGACCAGCTCGGTTTTGGACTTCGCGGGGAATTTTCCGGAGGTATCCTTGGCCGGTATTCTGGCGGCGGGCGAATGCAGAACGCCTTTCATGATGTTTTGAGTTTCGCTGATCCATTGCCAGGTTGGGCGAACGAGGTGAAACCCGATATTCTTCTGAATTACGATTTACAGATGAGCCAACGGTTTTCTGTCTCTTCCCGCTTCAGCTTTACCACTACGCTAACCGGCCAGCTGGGTACGCTGTACACGAACCTTGCGCCGGAGTTGAAAATAAGTTGGTTAGTGATCCGAATGAACGATAACCGAACGCTGAGTTTCGACCTTTTTAGCAACGCCAAACTGGTTGCTTACGACGCGACGCTAACCGGCGGCTTGCTCAACCGCGACGAAAGGTACCGGGGTAAAATCCGGCCGAAGCGGCTGGTAAGCCTCTTCGGTTTCGATGGCGTAATCGATTTTGATAAGCTTCAGTTGAGCGGTGGCCTACGGCACCTTGGGGCAGAGTTCAGCGGCGGTTTGCCACATGCGTGGGCCTGGTTTTCTGTTGGGGTGCAGCCAGGGAAGTCGTTAGATCGTTAGAAGGTTGATACTAACGATCTAACTTCTAACGGGCTGGTTTTTACTCTTTCCAGGCCGAGTACCCTCCCTTAAGGTTATAGACCTTATTAAAACCTATTTTATTCAGCTCACCGCAGGTGTTACTGCTACGGCCACCAGAGGCACAGTAGACAAGGTAGGTTTTATTGGGGTCTAATTCGCTGATTTTTCGAGCAAAATCAGAGGCTCGGTAGTCCATTTCGATGGCTTCGCCAATGGTGCCTCCTGCCGTTTCTGCGGGGGTGCGTACGTCGAGTAAGACGGTGTTTTCTCCGCCAATTCGTTCGGCAAATTCCGTAGCAGAAAGGTTTTGGTAGACAATGGGTTGCTCGGCCGTTTGTTCCGTAGTCGCAGCTTTATCGGGGGCGGGGCCGCAGGTGCAGAGGACGGTTAGGAGGAGCAGGGGGAGGAAGAATTTCATCTCTTTGGCTTGTTGAGCGTGTGCATATCTCCGGACTCCGCTAGTGCTGCCGTCCGGGGTTTAAACAGTTCGATTTTTGTGGGGTCAGTCCAGGGTATAGGCGTTGATGCCTCCGTCTAGGTGAATTAGTCTTTTAATGCCGGCGTTGCGCATTAGGGTACATGCTCTGACGGAGCGGCGGCCGCTGCGGCAGTAGACGAGGTATTCTGTTTCGGGGCTTAGGGCTTCCATTTGTTCTAGAAAGTCGGGCCCGAGGTAGTTCATGTTTACGGCGCCGTCGAGATGGTAGGCGTCGAACTCTGTTGGTGCGCGGACGTCGAGAAGGGTTCCGGTAGTAGCTTTTGCGCGCAGGGCGTCGAACTCAGCTGGGGCTACGTTGCGGAGTTCCTGCTTCAAGAGCGTCCAGCGGGGGATGGGGCAGGCGGGAGGGCCTTCGTTCATTATTTATTTATTTGTTGTGGTGTTAGAGTAACGTAACAATAGGGGTTTAAGGTTGAGCACGGAGGACGGACTCTATCAACCCGTGTGACTGCACTTGTTTGATCTCGGCGTAGGCTTTGCGTTTTTGTCTGACCAGGATGGCTACTTCCCGTTTTATATTTTCGTAGGTGATACGGGCTTCTTCGTCTGAGCGTAGGCCGTTGCGGAACCGGATATGGCGGTTTAATTCGGTACTGTCCGACGGGCAGGCGTAGAGGTGATGCGGGATTGCGTCGAGGACGGGGTGCAGCGCATCGGTGGGCTTACGCTTGAAGACTTCGCGGCCGGGGATACCCTGGTCTCCGTTGTGGTGGTAACCCAGGTTTTTTAGCGTGGCGGTGATTGCTTTAAGCTCTCCTTCCGGCGGGTACTCCATATCGATGTCAATGATCGGTTTTGCGGCCAGACCGGGGACGGCGGTGCTACCGATATGGTGGATGGTTAGGAGATGATTGCCCACCGCTGCCTGCAGGATGCTGGCTATTTGTTTGAAGTGGTTGGGCCAAGCGGGGTTGTAGGGTAGGAGTAGCATGATACCAAAGGTAGGTTCTTTGCGATTGAAGTCGTTGGCGGGTAATTCAGCATACGAGAGTGGCTTACGGTACGCCTTTACCTTTAAAAGTAGTAAAGCCGGCCGGAAACCTTTTACCGCACCGGCGGCCACGTCTACGATGAAGTAGCCGCAGAGTAAAATAATCTATCTACGTCTAAAAGCGTTACCATGAAGTATGCCCCTTAAAAATAACCGTATGTCAAAGCGCAAAAAGATTTTCTCCGGCCTGATTGCTGCCCTTGCCTTTATCGTTTTTACCGCAGCTACGGTGAGCCCGGTGAACGATAAATTCTTTGAAATAATGAAGGCCATCGAGGTTTACACCAACGTTTACAAAGAGGTGAACACCTATTACGTAGACGAGATTGAGCCCAACAAACTGATGCGCACCGGTATCGAGGCCATGGTAAGCTCGCTTGATCCTTACACCAACTACATCAGTGAAACTGACGTGGAGCTGGCCCGCCTGCGCCAAAGCGGTAAGTACCAGGGCATCGGCGCCGATATCGAGTATATCGAAGGGCTGCCTACCATTATGGTTTTGTTCAAAGACCAACCCGCCGACAAGGCCGGCCTGAAAACCGGTGACCGTCTTCTGGAAATCGACGGTCGCGAAACCGCCGGCTACAGCCGCGAGCAACTTGAAGAAATTATGCGCGGCTTTCCCGGGACTACCATGAAGCTGATCGTGGAACGCCCCGGTAGCGGGAAGAAAAACCTGGAACTACTGCGTGGAGATGTCAGTATTCCCAACGTTCCTTACTCCGGTATGCTGGCTAATAACGTGGGCTATGTCGCCCTGACCACCTTTACCCGGCAGGCCAGCAAGAACGTCCGCGATGCCATAAGCAAGCTTCGCGCCGATAATCCGGAGATGAAAGGAGTCGTACTCGATCTGCGCAACAACGGTGGTGGCCTTCTCAATGAGGCGGTAGACATTGTCAACATCTTCGTCCCCAAAGATGAACTGATTGTAACGACCAAAGGCAAAGTCCGTGAGTGGGACCGTAGCTACAAAACCAACGGCAACCCGCTGGACTTGGAACTACCCGTAGCCGTACTCATCAATAACAAATCTGCCTCCGCCTCCGAGATCGTTAGCGGCTCGCTACAGGACCTCGACCGCGGCGTCCTCATCGGCCAGCGGAGCTACGGTAAGGGCTTAGTGCAGAACATTATGGAAACTGGCTACGGTAGCCGCGTGAAGATCACCATCGCCAAGTACTACATCCCTAGCCTGCGTTGCATCCAGGCATTGGAATACCGTGACGGTAAACCCTTTGATATTCCCGACAGCGAGCGCGCCGTGTTCAAAACCCGCTCCGGCCGCGAGGTGCTTGACGGCGGTGGCGTTGCGCCTGATATTAACCTGCCCGTCCTCGGTGGAAAAGCGATCACCAAGGGCCTCCTGGAAGAGCACGTCATCTTCGACTTTGTGAACGAGTGGGTAACCTCTCACGTCACCATCGACTCTGTTTCCGAGTTTCGCTTTCAGGACTGGGACAAGTTTCTCGGCTTCCTCCAGCGCGGAGACTATGAATACACCTCCAAGGCCGAGAAAGCTATTGAGAAAGCTATCGAAGCCATTAAGGAGGAAGGCTACGACATCAGCGCAGCACTAGAAGCGATTCAGGCCCAGGTAGATACGGAGCAACTCGCTGCCATCCAGAGCTACAAAGCGGAGATCATCAATATTATCGAGAAGGAAATCGCCGGCCGCTACTACTACCAGCGCGGTGAGGTGCAGATGGGCTTGCGTAACGACAAGGAGGTGCAAGAGGCTATTGCTATACTTAATGATCCGGTGCGGTACGCGAAACTATTGAAGCCTTAGAAAACCTTATCCTAGCGTAAAACGATTATTAGGGTTTCGGCTGTCCCAAATCTTGGGCGTAAATATTCTGTTGAGGAGTATTTTGATTTTTTAGACCAATCTGAATATCGCTATGAATACCATGACGGAGAGAACCAATGAGTTCGGCTTCTACTACTTGAATAAGAGCGACGTCTTTACCATGGAAGGCGTGCTTTAGCGAACGTTCCGTTTTCGCCTTCTTAGCCTGTGAAATGGGGTAGCTTTAACGATCTAATCCGCAGTAGCCTTAAAAGACTAACGATCTAAAGTACCAACGAGTTAATCATGCGGCTTGTCAATAATTTCTTGGTGCTCCCGTTTACCCGCAACATCGGCGATGCCCGTCAGTTCCAGAAACATAGTCAGAATGATGATGCCCAGAACGATGTAGAGTAAGGCCATCATCTTGGAAGTTTTTTTCTGTTTTGGCGCGTCGGTCATATTTTCATTTTTGTCAGCAACCCTCTTTCGGTAAGCATGTTTTTGCTTACCGGCCATAAAGCTATTTAGACAGCGCGCACGTATGTGTAATGGAAGACTCAAGACTAAAGCGGATGCTCTAAGTGTAACTAATATGATTTTTTTTAATAAATTTATTTAAAAATACGCATATAGTTGCTCTAATGGTGCGGTGGTGGTATATTTGTACTATCGGAAATAAAGAGTGTTGAGTCCAGTAATTAAGCACCTAAAGCCCTGTTTCACACATAATAGTCCTGTTAACACCCACTTGAAACCTGATTGAGTATTTTCCGTTTTTTGCAACCTTATTAATTAGAAGCCGGGGCCATTAGCCCCGGCTTTTTTTGTTTGGCGTTTCTTAGGTCGTGACTAAGCCCGCAAAGGAGGAATAACCATAGTGGCGCACGCCCTCGGTTTCATTGCGGTCCTCGTGCACATCGGCGAGGAAGAAGCTGCCGCCGTCGGATTGGGCAACATTTTCCTTGAGGGTGCCACGGTGGAGCCGTTCGTAGGTGGCGTAGTCGATGGCTTCACGGTGATCGAGGCGGAGCTCTAGGTCGAAGCCTAAGGCTACTTCCTTCCAACCGGCCTGGAGGGTAGCTCCGAAGACTTTAGATTTAGATCCGCTGCCGTAGGCGAAAACGCAGATGCTTTGCCCTTCAACGTTCTTTGTATCCCGCGTCAGCGCCTCCAAAGTACTCATCAGACTGACGAAGACACTGCCCGCGTAGAGATTCCCCACACGCGAACTCGCCCACTCGCCCGGCGCGATGCGCTCTTTGATGAAGGCTTTGTAACTATCCGACTTAGTGACCAACCTCAGAAAGTCAGCACACTTCGTGATGTACTGCTCGCGGTCTTCATAATCGTCGGCGCAGGGCACTTCTAATTCGTTCTTCAGGATGAATTCTACCCAGCCACCGTTGGCTTTAAGTTCTTCCATAAAAATCTCGGAGAACATCCGCCGCGCCTGGAAAGCGTAAGGTAGGTGGAACACTAGGTGGGTAAAGTCGCTTAGTAACTCGCCTTCCTTCTTGCCCGAGCGGCGGCGGTAATCCTGCAGCGCCTCCCGGATGCGGGCCTGGTAAGCGTCGTTGCTGTACGGGCCGTCAAAAACTGGTGTCGCCTTGTGCAGGTAAAGGTCGTTGTCGTTGCAGTCGAGTACACCGCTGGAGTTGAGTCCTTCGGACAGCGTTTCGAGTAGTTCGTCTACGTTGAAGTCTTCCGCAGAGGTATCCGGCAGCAGGTCGAGCACTTCATTGATAAGCTCTCGCTTGGTTACTTTACGGTTAGGCTTGAAGAAGTCGTGCGCCGGCCGCGTAGCCACGCCAAAGTCGGGGTCAATGGCCAACAGACGCGGATTTTGCTTCACGATCATCGCTACAGCTCCGGCACCCTGGGTATATTCGCCCGGGCTGTTCATTTCGTACTTCGCTTCATCGCTCGCAACGACGATGCCAATGCGCCCGTCTTTCGCAGCAGCCCATTCCAGCGAGTTCTGTAATGCATCTACGCCACCGATGCAGGCGAAGGTGAGGTCTACCACATCGCAGTTCAGGAAGCAGTTGCCGCCGTGGCTGTCGGTGAAATGATCCTGCAGCATATCCAGCACATAGGTGGCCGTCGGCTTCGCACCGTCGAGGGCAGACTCTGTACCGAGGTAAAGGCGGCCGATATCGTTAGGGTCCAGATCGTTTTTGTGCATGAGGTCCAGCACAGCGTTGGCGGCCATGGTGGCGGCGTCTTCGCGTGTATCAGGGATGGCCATTTGCAGCAGGCCGAGCCCTTTGCTCAGCTTAGGGTAGCTAAGGTCCCGCGCCGCAGCGAGGTCTTCAATTGGGAGATAGAGTTGGGGGACGTAAACGGAGAGGTCATCGATACCGACGGTGGAAGCGCTCATACTTTGAGGTATAGTTTGAATTTCAAACTAGGAACAGCGCGGAGGGGTTTGGGTTTAAAGGGGGAAGCCTATCCGGGGTTTTAGATGGTCGTTCTTACGATTTCCGGGACAAAAAAAGGGTTAGCACTAAAAGTGCTAACCCTTTTTCTCTAATTCTGGCCTTCGGTGCTAACGGTCTAATTACTGTGCCATTTCCAGCATGGAAATGTACTTGTCAGCCTGAGCAGCTTCGGGGCTCTGGCCGTAGTCGGCCTTGAGGCGCTTGAATACTTCAAGTGCTTCACCCGTTTCACCTTGGTGGCGTAGCAGCAGTCCGAGTTTGTTGAGGTAGTATCCTCCGGTCACGAAGTTGTCTCCAGCGGTATCGACAGCCTTGCGGTAGCTGGCGATAGCGTCATCCAGTTGGTCGAGCTCACCCTGCGCGTCACCCATCACACCATACTTCATGGCGGGGAGTAGGCTTCCTTTGGCGTCGAAAGACTTCATGTAGTCGAGGGAGGCCTCATACTTACCTACGTTGAGGTAAGAGACGGCGGCGTAGTAGTTGGCTAGGTTGCCGGCTTCGGTGCTGCCGTACTGGTCAATTATGTCTACGAAGCCAAGTCCACCCAGACCAGGGTTCACAAGCGCTAGGTTGAAGCTGTCGCGCTCAAACTGAACCTGTGCCTGCTGCATTTCCGCCATGGCGGTCTTCTCAGCGGGAACCTGAACCAAAGTCTTGTAGACAAAGTAGCCAGCGACGATTAGGGCGATGGCAATGGCTCCAATAACGATGGTGTTGCGATTGCGTTCAAAAAAATCGAGGCCCTGATCGCGCACCTCAACGAGGTCGACGAGAGTTTCATCACCCTCAAGAATTGGGGCGGAGGTGCCGCCGGAGCGGCCGGTACTTGGCGTGCCCTGGGGGCGGCGGCCGATGTTATTTTTCTTTGCCATTTTCTCTTAATTTAGAAAGGCCCGGTTCACCAGGCCCTATAAAGCGACCGCAAAGATAGGTAATGTCACTGTATTCTCTCCAAAAAACAGAATACAGTGACACCGCCCCCTTCCCAGTGATGGAAAGAGGGCGGTGATAAAGTCTTAACCTTGCCTTAGCTAAAAGCCGGGAAGGGTCGCCAGGGACCGAAATTGTGGTGCTGGCACTTTCCAACGACGTTATTTTTTATCGCCTAACTAAACGTGAGGTTCGCGCTGAGAAGCGAGTGTTTACCTTGGTTGGCGATATGTTAGAGGTTAGAATTTAGGGAGTGAGAGGTTGTCGTCACTTCTAAATTCTAATTACTAACGGTCTGGCTATCAGAGGAGGCTCAAGAGTTCAGACTACGAATCTCACGTTACTACGTAAGAAACGGGTAAGGCTCAGAGTAGTTATCGGTATAAAGCGTATCCGCAGAGGGGAAGTTACTTTCCTCGGCAAACTTAGCTGCATGAGCTACTTCTGCCTTCACATCGTCCTTGATCTTCTTGATTTCGGCTTCGGTAGCGAGACCGTTGTCGAGGATAAGTTTTTCGGTTACCTTGATAGGATCACGCTGCTGGTAGTCTTGTAGTTCGCTCTTTTCGCGGTACTTAGCGGGGTCGGAGACGGAGTGGCCTTTGTAACGGTAGGTCCTTACTTCTAAGTAGAAGGGCCCTTTACCTGCGCGGATGTGCTCGGCTGCTTCGGTGAAGGCTTCGTGTACGGCGGCGGGGTCCATGCCGTCAACGCTCTTGCTTGGCATGTTGAAACTGGCGCCGAGTTGGCTCAAGTCGGTTACGTTACTGGTCCGCTCTACTGAAGTACCCATGGCGTAGCCGTTGTTTTCACAAACGTAGAGAACGGGAATCTTCCAGGTCATGGCCATGTTCCAGCTTTCCCAGAGTGCGCCCTGGCGGCTGGCACCGTCGCCAAACATCGTTACGCATAGGTTTTTGGTGCCTTTGTAATCTTCGGCCATGGCGATGCCCGTTCCGATCGGAATCTGAGCGCCAACGATGCCGTTGCCTCCGAAGTACTTATTTTCTTTACTGAAGAAGTGCATGGAGCCACCTTTGCCCTTTACGATACCGGTTTCTTTACCGTAAAGCTCGGCCATCGCTTGGTCCATGGTTACGCCACGACCGAGGGCAATACCGTGCTGGCGGTAAGCCGTCACAATGCCGTCATCTTTTGTGATCGCACTCTCCATTCCGGCAGCAACGGCCTCCTGGCCGATGTACACGTGACAGAAACCACGGATCTTCTGCTGGCCGTAAGCCATCAGCGCGCGCTCCTCGAAGCGACGGATGCGGAGCATCAGGGTGTACCACTCGATGTACTGTTCGGCACTGTACTTCAGGCCTTTGGCCGTACCGTTCTTCTTGGCGGTCGTGGTTTCTTTAGCCCGCGTTGTTGTTTTTTTTGTTGCTGTTGCCATGCTGGATTAGCGAATTTTCGCTGATTTAGATTGCGTTACCCGTTAAATATAGGTTGCGTGACGGAGAATCAGGGAGAGAAAGTTATCCTCTTGTCATATAACCCGCGTTTGGCGGTGGGGTTTAGTAGTTAGAGGATTTAGCAAAATTTTTCGCTTCAGGCGGCTGCCTGAGGTGATGGGCGGGGCCGCAGGTGCGAGGAAGGCTTAAGGAGCGTAGATTAGCCCGACGGTCTCCCGATTACCATGATTGGTCGTCGCTGGCGTATTTTGCGAGTGAACCCTCCGGATGGGGGCATAAAAGTAATTACCATCAAAACCACTGAAGCGATATTCGAACATTTTGAGAAATTCATTAGACTTTCAGAGGACCTGAGATCTGAGTTGGAAAAACGGTTAAAACAAAAGTCTTTCAAAAAGAAAGAATTAGTTTTAGATGCTAGTCGCGTCAGTAAAGAAAGTTATTTTATCACGACGGGTATTTTACGAACCTACTTCCTGAAAGACGGAAAGGAAATAAGCGAGTATTTCTGCGGGGCAAACGAATGGGTGAATTCACCCAAAAGCTTTACCCAAGGGGAGGAAGACATCTACTACATTGACGCCATTGAGGATACCGAAGTCTATGTTATAAGCGTAAGTAACCTTGTGTATCTTTTTGATAATTTCCCGGAGATGGAGCGCTATGCACGCTTGTCGATGGGCAATACTTTTGGACACTTGATGGAACGCATTACCTCCATGCGATTCACCTCTGCTAAAGAACGATACGATCACTTTCAAAGGACGTACGCTGACATCTATCATCGTATTCCTCTGGGGATGATTGCTTCTTATTTGGGGGTTACTCAAGAAACGTTAAGCAGGGTAAGGGCTAAAAAGTGATTATTTGATCTAGGTCAAAAGTTAGGACCACTTCAGCTAGTAATTTTGAAGCTCAATATTAATAGTATGAAGAAGATTCTCAAAAAAGTGGTACTGGTAATTGTGTTGGTGTTGACCGTTGGTGTTATTTACGTCTTTACGTCAATGGT
>Ga0136553_1000078_pt1 | contig 32804 bp, 25 predicted proteins | sample AntRauTorckE5430_FD_101384 | JGI IMG/M metagenome (GOLD analysis project Ga0136553, IMG submission 101384) | Saline lake microbial communities from Rauer Islands, Antarctica - Metagenome Torckler E5 #430 | ecosystem: Environmental > Aquatic > Non-marine Saline and Alkaline > Saline | place... | reverse complement strand
GAAAAGAAGATCTGGGAGCTGGAATCCACGGAAAAAGGAATCGGTTACACCTCTTTGAAGAAGGCCCTGAAGCAGCTTAGTAAATTTACGGATTGCCGTTGAAAACCCATTACGTCCCCACTGCTCTTTAATCCGCCAACTGCACCTGCGACCGCGCCCAAAAAAACCTAGCCACTCAACAAAAACCACAACCTAATCCGAAGACCAGCGTTTTCTTATTATCCCGTTGATTTACGGGTCTTTTCTATATGCTCTAAAGCTTTTCAGCCTTGGAGATTAACGTTATCTTTGCGCCCGTATGAAGAATATTCGCAACTTCTGTGTAATCGCCCACATCGACCACGGCAAGAGTACCCTCTCCGACCGCCTCCTCGACTTTACCCAGTCCGTAGGAGAACGCCAGAGGATGGACCAGCAGCTCGATGATATGGACCTCGAGCGTGAGCGCGGCATCACCATCAAGAGCCACGCCATCCAGATGCACTACACCCACACCAATGGGACGGAGTACGTCTTCAACATGATCGATACCCCTGGCCACGTTGACTTCAGCTACGAAGTTTCCCGCTCCATTGCCGCCTGTGAGGGTGCACTGTTGCTCGTTGACGCTACCCAAGGCATCCAGGCGCAAACGATCTCGAACCTGTTCCTCGCCCTGGAGCACGACCTAGAAATCATCCCCGTCCTTAATAAGGTGGATATGGAAACGGCCCGCATCGAAGAGATGGCCGATCAGATGATTGAGCTCACCGGCTGCGCCCGTGAGGACATCATCGAAGCCTCCGGTAAAACTGGCATCGGTGTGCAAGAAATTATGACGGCCGTAGTAGAACGCGTTCCCGCACCCAAAGGTGACCCGGAAGCGCCGCTCCAGGCCCTCATCTTTGACTCCGTTTTCAACCCCTTCCGCGGCGTCATCTCTTATGTCCGAGTGATGAACGGAGAGCTCAAAAAAATGCAGCAAGTCAAGTTCATCGCCACCGGAGCGGAGTACACGGCAAGTGAAGTAGGCGCAATGGAGATCACGCCGAAGCCCACCAATAAAATTGGATGCGGCGACGTGGGCTACATCATCACCGGCGTTAAAAATAGTTCTGAGATCAAAGTTGGCGACACCATCACCCTGAAGGATCGCCCGGGCGAGACGCTCTCCGGCTTCGAAGAAGTGAAGCCGATGGTTTTTGCAGGTATCTTCCCCCTCGATAACGACGACTTCGAGCCCCTGCGCGACAGCCTCGAAAAGCTACAGCTCAACGACGCCAGCCTCATTTTCGAACCCGAAACCTCCGCTGCCCTTGGCTACGGTTTCCGCTGTGGCTTCCTTGGTATGCTCCACCTTGAGATCGTGCAGGAGCGACTCTTCCGCGAGTTTGGTATGGATGTAATAACGACCGTCCCGAACGTAACCTACCGCATCACTGATACAAAAGGCGATGTCACCGAGATTCGTAACCCCGCCGAGCTGCCCGATCAAAACCATCGCCAGATGGTGGAAGAGCCCATCATCTTCGCCCAGATCATCACCACCACCGACTACATCGGTGTGATCATGAACCTCTGCATCAATAAGCGCGGAACGCTAACGAAGCAGACCTACCTCAGCCCTGAACGTGTCGAACTCCACTTCATCCTACCGCTAGCCGAAATCGTCTTCGATTTCTACGACCGCCTCAAGAGCGTCAGCCGCGGCTACGCCAGTTTCGACTACCAGCCAAAAGACTACCAGGAAACCGATTTGGTAAAGATGGACATCAAACTGAATGGAGAAAACGTGGATGCGCTCAGTGCACTCGTCCACCGCTCCAAGGCCCAGTACATCGGCCGGGGCATGTGCAAGAAGCTTCGCGAGCTACTCCCCCGCCAACAGTTCATGATTGCTATCCAGGCCGCCATCGGCGGCAAGGTCATCGCCCGCGAAACCCTCTCCGCTATGCGTAAAGACGTAACCGCCAAGTGTTACGGTGGTGATATCTCCCGTAAGCGTAAGCTCCTCGAAAAGCAGAAAGCCGGTAAGCGGAAGATGCGCCAGTTTGGCAATGTTGAAGTGCCGCAGAAGGCGTTTTTAGAATGCCTTAAGCTGGATTGATTAGGCCGTTGGTCCGTTCGGCTATTAGCCCATTGCGCCCCCGTCCGGTTTCCGGACGGGGGCGTTTTTGGAGGTGGGGCCACGGGTACAAGGCGCGCTGAAGAGCAGTAGACCGTAAAGATCGTTGGGTACATCTTGCCGTTGACTCTAGTATTTCAGCTGGATAGGAAGCGGTGAATTTTCCGGGTTGACCCACTACGCTACCGGCGGTCACATCAGCTGATTTTGTGCTCGCGAAGCGAGCGCTTCCCTCCCCAAGCCAGACCAGTACGGGCGATCCCTTGCGGTCGCCCGTACTGGGCCACGTTTGCCAGTACGTTTTCACCTCACGTGCCCGTGTGTATAACGAGATGCACAGATCGTAACTTTAGGTCAAATTTCCACCGAGATGACCAAAGACGAGATTACAGACCTGATTCTAGAGTCAATGCGCGACGAGGTTGCCAAGTTTGTAGATCAACAGGGCAAGATTACTTCTTCGACTCAATATGAAAGCAAGGCACTGGAACTGGGCCGCAAGTTTACCGCTGGCCTAATTACTCACAGCGCTGGCAAGTTGCCAAAGAGTCGAAACGCTAAAAAAAAGTCCTAACCCTGGTTGGTTCTCTCGAATTGGCTAAGAGCCATATTATGGCTGAAGGGACACAGCATTTTGCCGTTAGCGAAAAGCTACGCACGCTGTGTTGTCTGACCGGCCAAGCTGAAGTATTTGATCAGGCCAGCGAGTTGCTTTTTGAAATTGGTGGCGTTTCTATTTCGGGGATGCAAATCCAGCGTATCTGTCTTCATTACGGTCAGTTGCTCGATCCTTTAATTAAGGCGAATTGTGAACAGGTCATTCCCCGGATAAAACAACTGTCCAAAGACGACCCCTTATATATAATGGTGGACGGTGCCATGCTTTTCACGAGACCCAAAGAGTGGCGAGAAATAAAGCTAGGCCGCATTTTTGCGGGCAGTCATACTGTTGACTTGAGCACCAAACGTCGGCAAACATTACAGTCTGTTTACGTGAGTCATTTAGGGTCAGTTGGTGAGTTTTTCCCGAAACTAGAGCGCCACTTAGTCGGCTACCAGCGTCGTGTCATCATTGGAGATGGAGCAAAATGGATATGGAACTGGGCGGAGGATAATTACCCCGGCGCTTACCATATTTTAGATTTTTATCACGCCAAAGAGAAGCTCGTCATCTTTGCCCGGTATCAGTTTCCAGATGATGTCAAAAGACGTAACTGGATCGATCAGCAGTGCGAGCGGTTGCTGAATGATGAACTGGAGTTGGTCATCACCACGGTTAGATCGTGCCGTGCCCGAAACGATGAGGCTAAATCGGCGAAGCAAAAACTACTCAACTATTATGTTGAGCATGATGACAGAATGCAGTACAAGACGTACCGAGATGCCGGACTACTTATCGGCTCCGGGCCAATTGAGGCAGCTCATCGCTCCGTGATCCAACAGAGGATGAAACGATCTGGACAAAAATGGTCGGTAGCTGGCGCACAGGCTATCGCTAACTTACGTTGTTATCGCTGTAGTAACGCATGGCCCATGGTCGAAAAAATCATCAAAGCGGCTTGATCTGTGCATCTCGTTATACACACCACGTGCCCGACAGCAGTACAGTAATTAAAAGAAAATTGTATCTTGTAATTCGAACCCAACAACACCCTACCCGATGAAGTTCCCACAAATACTTTCTTTCCAGATTTTTTTACTCTGTCTTTTTCTCATCACCGGTTGCGACGATGAGGACCTTTTAGTAGCAACAGAAGTTGATGAGACGTCATCTTTTACCGAGCACCCTTCCTCCGTAGATCCCTATCGAAGGGTCTTCAACATGCATCGGGTTGATGACCGACTGGTTGTTCAGGGGAGGGAGAGCATCTCCTTATCGAAGCGGATGGTCAGACGATCAGAAGGGTATCGCGTACCGAAGAAACTTTCGTAGAAGCCATATCGGATAATTACCGGTTAAGAAGGCTTGGTAACCGAATCGAACTCCTAGGCTCCGGATTTGATGAGTTCAGTAACATGGAACAGACCTACCTCAACCTTTGGTCCGATGAAAGCGAAGTGATCATTCCCGCAGAAAGAACCTATTACTGGAGTTCCGTAGCCTGTATCGGCAACGGCGGCAAGTACCTCGTTCCTTTTATCCTGGCCTCCGACCCGCACCTAAAATTTGCCGTTGGCCAGACCACATTTAATGGTCAGTTACCAGCCTTCGGCGTCTTGGCACCAACCGTTGATACACAGACCGTTATATGCCATCCAGAGGAAGAAGCGTTTTATCCATTCAACGGCATAAATATGATCCCCGTTGAAAGTGGGTTTCTCTTTTCCAGGCAAAGTGCTTCCTCTGGTTTTATCGTCGAGCGAATCAGTAATGAAGGAGAGATTAGCGAAGTACTAAGCACCTGGACCGACCAAGTCTTTAACTTCGACAGCAATCTCTATGCTACTCACTATCAAGATTTTGGAATACTAACCATTTTACGAGGAGACGCACGAGGAGAAAACTGGACCCAAGCGTACTCCATACCCAATCCTAATAATCAAAGTTTTAAATTCTTCCCCGTCGGCAGTGATCTGTTTGTCTCAAGTGCTAACAACGGACTGATGTACCACGTAACCGAAATGAGTGCTGACCGTATTAGCTTTGAAGCCCTGGACCTAGCGAATTTAAGTACTTACACCGTTACCGACGTGGAGGAACATAACGGTACTATTTACATCGGCACCCTGTCAGGTCTGTTTACACGAGACTACAATGAGTTCCGGGATAGCCGAGCTGAGTAAGGCTCATAGGGTCATTAGCCCAACAACGTTTTTCCTCCGTTCCGTATCTTTAGCGTGCACCCCACACCATTCATGTACCTCCTCTACGCAAAGCCCTACCTTCCTCTCGCTATTCCCTTTACGCTTGTCTGTTGGTGGCTCATCTACGCCAAAGGGCCAGCGGCCATCAGTGGCGCCTTCTTTTTGAAGGTGATCACGATGCTCCTCGGTTTGGCCGTAATGCGCAAGCGCCACCGCTTCGATATCTTCTTCTACCAGAACGTTGGGTACGGAGAACGACAGCTTCTCCTTGTCACCGGAGCCGTAGACCTGGTGATATGGGTAATTGGTATTAGCGGACTAATCTTCACCATGTCCTAATGGAAATTTTACTCGACAGCGTCTACCTTTCCTTTGGCACCAATGAAGTACTCCGGGGCGCTTATCTCCGGATGAAGAAGGGCCAAGTCACCGGTATGCTCGGCCGCAACGGTACGGGCAAAAGTTGCTTGCTCAAGATTCTGACCGGGCAACTGCGGCCCGAGAACCTTTACATCGGCGTAGATGGAGTTTACACCAAAGACCTCTATGCCGTCCCTGGTTTAATCAACTACCTCCCCCAGCACACCTGCCATCCGGATGGTCTGCAGCTAAGCAAGATACTATCGTTGTACGGAGTTGATTCCGGCACATTTATGGAGCGTCACGGCCACTTATTCCCCGAAGAGAACCCGCGTTTCGGTATACTTTCTGGTGGAACTAAGCGCTTGTTCGAAGTGCTCTTGTTGCTCGCTGCGGACACCCACTTTACGTTGCTCGACGAGCCCTTTTCCCACATCATGCCTTTGCACATCGGGTACGTCAGTGAGGTTATCCGGAGGCGCTCAGCGGTAAAAGGAATTTTGGTAACGGACCATCAGTATGAGCACGTGCTTGATGTGGCGGATACGCTTCACCTCATTCAGAATGGCGCCTCAAGACTTATCGATGGCCGGGAGGACCTTGTACGCTACGGCTACCTCCGCTAATCGGAAAGGCCGTTACTCTTATACCAAGCCAGGGTATCGTTCAAAATCCGCTCTTCGCCAACAAGAACAGCCGAGACGGGCAAACTTGGTGCACGCATCCCCTCCCCAAAGCGAACTGCCCCGGTAAAGACCCGCGCCTCATCCCAAAGCCCAGCATCAATGAAGGCCGTTAGCAACGAAGCGCCGCCTTCAACGGTGACCTCGCCCAGTCTTTGCTCCTTCAACGCACTCAGCACCTGCGTCAGCGCCGCCTTATTCAGCGCTTTACCGATAACAATGCTGTCGGCGTTGAGGCCTGGGCGGGCGGTGCCGGAGAACAGCATTGCCCGCTCCCCCACCCCGTCAAAAAGCTGCTCCTTACCCGTCACCCGATCGCGCGGATCGATGATGACCGGACGGGGGCTAGGGCCGGGAAACAGGCGGGTGGCAAGGGAAGGATTGTCGTCCACAACCGTACGCCCGCCAACAACTACGGCCATGGTATTTGCCCGCCAGCGGTGTACAAGGCGCCGGCTGATGGCGCTTGTGATCCAGTAAGATTGTTTGTAGTCAGCAGGCCGCAGAAAACCATCGGCAGACTGCGCATATTTAAGCACAATGCGTGGCCGGTCTTTGGTGGTTAGCATGTGGCGGTGGGCGTTTGCAACCATTGTCGGTAAAAAGTCCGGGTATTCCCGTACCGTAATGCCTTCCGAACGTAGAATTTCCACGCTCCTTCCAGCAACTCCAGGAGTAGTATCTCGCTGAGCGAAAACGACTGTTTTTATTCCCTCCCCTTGAATCAGATCGGTACACGCTCCGGTGCGGCCAGTGATGCAGCAGGGCTCGAGACTGATGAACAAGGTAGCGCGGGAAACCAGCTTCCGATCAGCTTCCCGGACGCTCGCCAAGCAGTTCACTTCGGCGTGGGAATGGCCCGCTTGCTGGTGGTAGCCTTCGCCAATTATGCGGCCATCGTACACCAAAACTGCCCCTACTCTAGGGTTGTCTTTCACCCTTCCGTCTCCCAGTTCGGCAAGGTCGGCGCAACGTTTTAAGTAGCGGATATCTGACATTATAGCAAGTGTATGGTTTCTTTCCTCAGAAGAATCTGAGTCTTTTTAAAGGTGTCTACAAGGTAAGTCAAGCAGTCACATAGTCGCGCGCCAAGGCAATCGTAAAGTAGATGGCTTGATAGGTAGAGGACCTCCCGGTCCGACGCTAAAGGGGTAATGTAGTTAAAAAGATTGTAGCAGATTAAATCGGACCGGAAGGTCTTCTACCTTTACTTTGCGATTGACATGCGGCAGCGACTAGACTACCACCCCCTTAGTCATCTCCCGCTTTCCAGGAGGGCCCGGTAAAGGAACGACTTTGAAGCCAACGGTGCGCAAATTTCGTTTGAACTGGCCTTTAGCGCAGTAGGTAACCAGGCTTCCACCGGAACGAAGTGCCTCGAAGCTTACGGCCAGGCCCTCTGGCTCCCAAAATTCGGGTTGGCTGCTGGGTGCGAAGGCGTCATAGAAGAGGAGGTCGATTTCTCCCGGAGTGTATGGTCGGTCGGTGTCGTTGAGGTAGTCGGCCCGACGTTTGTGCAGGGAGAAGTTTGCGTCTAGTTGAAGGCGTTCCTCCCAGCCGCAGTCGTGCAGGTCGTGAAAATCTTTAGCCGCCATTCCCAATTGAGCGGGGTAATTCAAGGCAGCTACTACGACCGGCGATATGGGAAACTGCTCGTAGGTGGTGTAGATGAATTCCACTTCTGGCCGTTGCTGCGCGATTTGGCGGACCAGCAGCGCGTTGAGGCCCGTTCCTAAACCCATTTCCAAAATATGAATGCACTTCGATCCGCTTTCCAGCATCGGTTTTAACCCCGAATGAATGAACACGTGCGTGCTCTCCTGAACAGCACCGTGCACGCTGTGGAATTCCACGCCAAACTGTTGGCTGCGGAGGGTATGACTACCATCGGTGGTTAGGACGAGTTCGTTCTGCATAGACTTCAGGGAATTAGAAACTAGAAAGCTAGAAGCTAACCTCCTAGCTTTCTAGTTTCCTCGCTTCTAACTCGCTTGCTTAAGGTCAGAAACCCGAATATTAAGGTGGCTCGCATCATAAGTACACTTACCGTTTTCGATCAGTAATGCCTGCGGAGACTGATGCGGCACACCAAACTCATTAGATATATAGTTGCTCACGTCGCGGTAGGCGATCAGGTCGAGATAATAAGCCTCTACCTGGTCGTCACTGAAATCCCAACTCATTTCCACCCGGCTTTTAGCCATACTGCTGATGGAGCAGCGGGTACTGTGTTTAAGGATGAGACAGGGAACTACGTGGCTTCGGTCAATGATCGCTTCGATGTCATTAACCGAGTTGATGGTATGCCATTTCATAAAAATAGATTGTGATTAGTTGCTTACAGGATAGATATAGCAACTGAAACACAATCATGCAGGAATTCGTTTAGCGAGAAATTCGTTGGGCAGCCTACGCCGCGGTTGCAGGAGCTTAATGAAGTCAATACAACGGCAACGAGGGCAACAAAAAAGCGGGGGTTGGGGGCAATACGTTTCATTAGAAAATTTGTGATTGAAAAAATATTTTGTGGCAAAACGGAACACCAGGGCCGGTCGTTCGTTAAGATATCAAAAGGTAATCATTGGAAAGTCAGACATTGAACGCTCCGAAAAGTCATTCTCGTGTGTCTTTATGCAGCTAGTTTCCGAAAGTGTCTCCCAAGGGTTACTTTTGCGGCCACAAAGATAGGCCAATTGGTAACTACCAGCAAGCTTATCAAGCGTCGGTAACGGTTTTAAAACGACTGTTCCGTCATCCGTAATAACCCCCACCTCGCAATAACTAAAAAACACACCCAAAATGGCTAGAAAACTTGCCCTGCGCGATGCGCTCCGCGAAGCGATGATTGAAGAAATGCGCCGCGATGAGGACGTCTTCCTGATAGGAGAAGAAGTGGCCCAGTACAACGGTGCTTACAAAGTGAGTAAAGGAATGCTGGACGAGTTCGGGCCCAAGCGGGTGATCGATACGCCCATTGCCGAGCTTGGCTTTGCTGGTATCGGCGTTGGTGCGGCCATGAACGGCTTACGCCCCATCGTGGAGTTTATGACCTGGAACTTCGCCATCCTAGCCTTCGATCAGATCGTGAACAACGCCGCTAAGACCCTGAGCCAGAGTGCTGGCCAGTTCAACTGCCCAATCGTATTCCGTGGCCCGTCTGGTTCCGCTGGTCAGCTGGCGCAGCAGCACAGCCAGATGTTCGAAAGCTGGATGGCCAACACGCCCGGCTTAAAAGTGATCTCTTGTATCGACCCTGCCGACGCCAAAGGCCTTCTCAAGAGTGCCATCCGTGACAATGACCCGGTCTGCGTTATGGAATCCGAGATGCTTTATGGCTACGAAGGTGAAGTGCCTGAGGGCGAGTACCTCGTACCAATTGGCAAAGCAGCCGTTCGTAGAGAAGGTACCGACGTTACTCTGATCGCTTACAATAAGATGGTCCTTGTTGCGATGGAAGCCGCTAAGGAACTCGCAAAAGAAGGCATTAGCGCGGAGGTCATCGACCTGCGTACCATTCGTCCGCTCGACCGCAGAACAATCATTGAGTCGGTGAAGAAGACCAACCGCTGCGTGGTGGTCGATGAAGCCTGGCCTTTCGCCGGTGTCTCCTCCGAGATCGCTTACGAAATTCAGAAGTCCGCCTTCGATTACCTCGATGCGCCAGTCATTCGTGTCAACAGTGCCGATACTAACCTTGGTTACGCTCCTACCCTCGTGGAGGAGTACCTACCTAATGCTGATAAGGTTATCCGTGCGGTTAAGCAAGTAACTTACGTTAAGTAATCCGTTAGTTTTTAGGCTACCAATTGCGCACGCTTCGGATATTTGTTCCGGAGCGTGCGTTTTTTTTGCGAACGCTGGTCCGAAGTGGGTTATTCAAGGAGCAACTCAGTAACCGGATTGTCACGGATGGTACAATAAGCATCTTTTATGGCAACCAACACTGCCTACACCCGTTAGGCAGGTACATCAATTGCAGCCCCTTCGTATGAGTAAACGCCTCGCTATTCTCTGGTTCCGCCGGGACCTTCGCCTCCACGATAATCAAGCGCTCACCGACGCACTGCACCATGCCGACGAGGTAATGCCGGTCTATATTTTCGACCCAAGAGAGTGGCGTGGCACCCTAGCCAACACCGGCCTACCAAAGATCGGTAGCCACCGCGCGAAGTTTATTCTTGAAAGTGTTGCAGACCTTAGAAAAAGCCTCCGCGCCAAAGGTTCGGACCTCATCATCCGTACCGGCTTGCCGGAAGACGTGCTGGTGGAGCTCACCACCCAGTCGCACTCCAACTGGGTGTTCTGTAACCGGGAGCGGACCTCCGAAGAGCTGGCGGTCCAAAACGCTGTGGAAGCCTCTCTTTGGACCGTCGGTCGCGAAGTGCATTACTCCCGCGGAAAACTGCTGTACCATACCTCCGATCTGCCCTTCCCCATCACCCAAGTGCCGGACGTATTCAGCCAGTTCCGCAAAGAAACCGAGCGCTTTACCATCGTGCGGCCTCCTCTTCCGACGCCAGCGAAAGTGCCGTTTATCAACGACGAGGAAATCGCCCCTGGCGAACTTCCTGAGCTATCCGATTTCGACATCCCCGAGCCTCCGCAAGATAAGCGCGCAGCCATCACCTGGAAGGGAGGAGAAACTGGAGGGCTGGACCGACTGGCCTACTACCTTTTCGATTCTCAGGCCATCGCTACTTATAAGGAAACCCGCAACGGCTTGATCGGATCCGACTACAGCACCAAGTTTAGCGCCTGGCTAGCTTACGGCTGTCTTAGCCCGAAGCAGATTTATAAGGAAGTCAAAGCTTTTGAAGATAAAAACGGCGCGAACGAAAGTACGTACTGGGTAATCTTTGAATTACTCTGGCGAGACTTCTTCCGGCTGATGGGTAAGAAACACGGCAACACCATCTTCCACAAAGGTGGAACGAAAGGGGAAGCTCCGAGGTGGGCGGACAAACCAGCAGCCTTCGAACGCTGGACGAAAGGGGAAACTGGCACGCCCTTCATCGACGCAAATATGCGGGAACTCTCCGAAACCGGCTTCATGAGCAACCGCGGTCGCCAAAATGTAGCCAGCTACTTAGTAAAAGACCTGAACGTCGACTGGCGGATGGGCGCTGAATACTTTGAATACCAACTGATCGATTACGACGTCACCTCTAACTGGTGCAACTGGAACTATGTAGCCGGTGTAGGCTCAGATCCACGGGAAGACCGGTATTTCAACATCCTTACCCAAGCAAAACGGTATGACGAAAATGGGGAATACGTAAAACTCTGGTGCCCGGAGCTTAGCAAGTTGCCCGGTGAAATGGTTCACCAGCCCGATACACTTTCTGACCGGGAGCAGTCTAGTTACGGGCTACGGTTAGGGGCTAACTATCCCATGCCGCTGGTGCCCAGTCGTAAATGGGACAAGAAACAAAAGAAGAGAAGAAGGTAGGAGTAATTTAATCCAGGTGAGTTGACTAGATTATGTCGAAGATATTCTCAGTAACTCCCTGGAGCCAGCCCCTAATTTCTGTACTACCTGAACGCTGACCTCATAACTGCTGTACTAAATAAACACCCCAGGCCGTTACGTTTCTGACATTTGGCGTATAAAAGTCAGTAAGCCAACTTTAACGAAGCTAGGCTACCTTAGCGCGGCGCGGGTTTTGTACATTTGTCCGTGTCTTATCGGAGGCTGTCTTTTTCTTGATGGCCCCAACATCCCCAAATTATTAGTGCAGCTCATTATGCGGTTACTCCAGATCTTTTGCTTTGTTTTTTTCTGTGCTGTCAGTCTTCAGGCGCAGGATATTCATTTCTCCCAGTTTTACATGTCACCCCTGAACCTTAATCCGGCGATGACGGGAGTAATGAATTGTAACAGCCGGATTGCGGTCAACTATCGTAGCCAGTGGGCTTCCGTTCTTGGCAGCTCTGCCTTTCAGACCTACTCCGTCAGCTACGACCAGCGCGTTGCGGTGGGCCGTAACGATTTCTTCGGCATCGGCGGTACGTTCTGGGGAGACAAGGCTGGCCAGGCGGCATTTGCCACCACTACGGGTAAGGTTTCCCTGAGCTACTCCAAGAAAATGGGTGGTAGCCGCAAGTATGGCAACTACCTTGTTGCTGGCGTTGAAGGTGGCGCGGCACAGCGTAGCCTCGATTTTTTAAAACTTCGTTGGGGAACCCAACACGACGGCGACGGTGGCTTCGACATCAGCGCTCCGAGTGGCGAAAATGGTTTCGATCGCGATCAGTTCCTGTTTGCCGACCTTGCTGCAGGCCTGCTTTGGTTCATGGTCTTTGATGAGAACAATAGCCTTTATATCGGTGGTGCCTTTCACCACCTCAACCGGGCAGATCAGAGTTTTGACAGCCAGGCAGAAGAACTACTCTACAGCCGTTACACCGCCCATGCCGGTGGCGAATTCATGATCGGTCAGCGCTTCGGCCTTGTTCCTGGTATCATCATTATGAACCAGGGGCCAAGCTTTCAAGTCAACGCCGGTACCAACGCTAAATTCCTTCTGGACGGTGGCCGCAACGGTAGCACCCAGTCTTTTCAGGTTGGTGTATGGGCGCGCGTTTCTAACCGCTCCGACAGCAGCGTACTTACCGACGCTCTGATCCTCAGCACTCGTTTCGATTACGAAAACTTTGCGCTCGGCTTCAGCTATGACCTCAACACCAGCTCGTTGAGTACTGCTACTGACGGTAACGGTGGCTTCGAGCTTTCGCTACAGTACAAGATTTGTGGTGGGCAACGTAAGGGTGTCTACTGTCCACAGTTCTAAAGGTATCCACGGATTTCTTCTGGACACAGAACAGCCGCGAAGCAACTTGTTGTTTCGCGGCTGTTCTGTGTCCAGAAGAAATCCGTGGATGTTAATCCCTCACCACCTACCTTAGCGGTTATAAACACACTAACTACGATTTTCCTATCGCCAACACTTTCCATCCCATTTTTCAATACCATAAACGACATTCATGTTCGGCAACAACAAAGACAATAAAAGCAGTAATGGTACAGCATCTACCTCTTCTTCAGGCGGCAGCGGCGTAAACACCATCGACTCCCAAACCTACATTAAAGGTGACCTCAAGGCTGGCGGCGACATTCGTATTGATGGTTCCCTAACCGGCAACTTAGTTTGCGAAGCAAAACTGATCATTGGTCCTAAAGGCCACATCGAAGGCGACGTAACCTGCCAGAATGCAACCATTGAAGGTACCTTTAAGGGCAACCTTATCGTAAAAGAATCACTCACCATCCAGGCTACGGCCAAGGTTGAAGGCGACGTAAAGGCGGCGAAGATGGCGGTACTTAGCGGTGGCCAGATATCCGCAACTTGCTCTGTTCCCTACAGTACTGGTGGACAGAAATCCGCAGACAATAATAACCCGCTTAAAGAAAAGAAGGGTGCCGCAGTCTAACCCAGAATCTCCAGAAGATAAAGCCCGTAAAGCCACCCATGGCTGGATGAAGTACAGCGGCATGGCCTTTCAGATGATTGGCATCATTCTAGCGTTCGTTTTTGCTGGTGTCTACCTAGACCGCTGGCTAGAAACTGATCCGATTTTTACCGTCGTGATGAGTTTACTTGGGGTTGCCGGTGGGCTTTATACTTCGCTTAGAGACTTTTTATAGAAATATGACATATCCACGCTTTTACGCCCTCCTAGCCTTCTTTACCGCCGTAGCAGTTGCCGCAGTGACAATTGCCCATCTGCTCTTATCAATTGGGTATGCTGTACCGCTCACCGTCGGCTCAATTTTGATGTTCGTTACGATTTGTATGGGAATGTTTTATGTTGGCAAACGAACGGCAGGTGCGGAGAATAAATTCATGTTCACCAATGCCTTCATGGGGATCACGATGTTCAAACTCTTCCTCTGCGGAAGCGTCATTGCTGCGTATGCTTTTTTAGGGGCTCCCGAAAATAAGCTATTCGTAGTACCTTTCTTCCTTTCTTACCTGATCTACACGGTGCTAGAGGTCATCTTCCTTATCAAGCTAGCGGGGAATACTTCCGTTAAGGCTGCGGAGTAATCATCCTCAAGCCGTGAAGACCTAATAGAATAGAGGTCTAGAAATTGGCCATCCATAGTCGTAGGTAACCGCACCTCACCATCGTGAAACAGAATTCTTTTCGACTCCTCCTTTTACTGTTCTTTCCGCTGACCAGCTGTCTTGAACCGCCCCGCCTTACAGATTGAAGACTGGTTCTACCTGGCTGAAGGCCAGACTTCCGTACGCAGTAGTACCATTGACCAGAACCTACTACTGCTAGACGGGGCTCCCGTCTTCACCCTACCCCACCTGTTCGGGCTCTTTACGCCCGACCTGACGCTGAACGGCAGAGGAGAATGGCTCTCTCCGATGAACTATCGTTGAAAGCCCAGGTTACCAATGTGACTCTGTGCTAGAGTTTCGTTTCCCGCAGTTCGACGGTATATTACCTACTTGATTTTAGCTGGACGATCCATAACATCAAGCAAAAGCAAAAGCCTGCGTTTGCCCCCCCCCCCAAAAAAACCCATATGATTCGCTGTATAGCCCTCCTATTACTATTACCCTCCTTGCTTTCCGCCCAAAAAATGTTCCCCGCCGACGCCGTTCCGGAAGCGATAGAAACGATTTATAACAAAATCAAAAACCGCCATCCCTATCCGGCAACTATCCAAGGTTTGAAGGCTTTAGATGCGGCGCGTGCGCAGGTGCAAAGTGAGGTAAAGAAAATAGTAGATGGACGCGACAGTATCACTTACACCGAGTTCGTCGGCCTCGCCTCTCCGCTGCAGGAAGCCACCAACTGCGGCCACCTCATCCTAGAGCCTTACCTGAATACTGCCGCCAATAGCGCAGTAAGGGAAAACCATTTCCCTTTGCACTTGATCCGAGTGGGGAACGGTGACTACGTTCTCCTACCGGAGATACAAACAACTACAGATTCCCTTCCGATTGGCACCGTAATCACCGCCATAAACGGACAGGATATTAGTTCAGTACTCGAAGAAATAGCCCCTTTTTCCGGTATCAATGACGATGGTGACGACGAGGCCCTAATCTATAAAGTCGCCCGTTCCCCGATGCCTCTATACCAAGGCTATTTCGGGCTACAAGAGAGCATAGTGGTTACCGTAAAGATTGCAACCGGTACGAAAAAAAACTATACGATACTACCGAAAAAAATCAAGTACGTCGATCCGGAAAAGAACAAAACACCCACCGCTAAGACCCCGAAATTCAATTCCTCTGAAGACGGTACAACCGTTGGTCCTGACCATAAATAAATTCAGCCGCTATAAATTCTCCGACGGCAACTACTATAAATTTATCCGCCACGTTTTCGACACCCTGAACACCGCCGGAATCGATCAACTCATTATCGACATCCGGGACAATGGCGGTGAAAACTCCTTACGTATCAGCACGCTCTACCGTTATCTCTCCGACCGTAAGTTCTATTTCACCGCTGGTGCCCGCATGACCGGCCCAGCCCGGCGAAAGCCCCAAAACCACCCGCCGCGATCGTAGGCTGCAGCGCAGCTTATCCAAACCGATGAAAAAAACAAGGTATACAGCGGTAAGATGGTGGTTCTAATCAATGAAATCAGCTTCTCCGCCAGCGGTATATTTGCCCGGATGGTAAAGGGCTCCGGCCGGGGTCAGCTGGTAGGAGGAGTATCCGGAGCCTCCGCAAATGTCATGTACGGAACAAGTAAGCAGGGAGAGCCTATTCTCATCGGGCCGGACAAGAACTTTGAACTCAAAGTCAATACCATTGGGTTGATCCCTGAATATCCGGCCCCAGGTAACATCACACCGGATCACCTCGTCCGGGCAACCCTAGCTGGCATTCAGGCCGAACGGGATGAGCAAATGGAGAAGGCACTGAAGGTGGTAAGAGAATAACAAGATTTGGTGCCAAAGAAAAATAGCTGACGGTATCCTAGACCTTCCAAAAAATGCCGCATTTAGCGCTAAGGAGCGCCGTGCGCGAGCTACCGGATAGCCTTAGATAGGAAGAGCTAACCTGGCCTTTATGTACTTTATATTCTCTGCGTGCTCTATGATAAAAAAGCCCCTTCCTCACGAATGAGGCAGGGGCTAATTTAATTCAAAATCCGTACTAAGGAACGTACGATACGGAATTAACGGTGGATTACGCGTACAGCCGAGACACCTACTTCGTTAGCAAGGCGGAGCAGGTAGGTTCCTGCGGCAAGCTTACTGGTCGGTAGTTCAATGCGGTCATCCGTCTGGGTAAGCTGACGGGTAAGGATCAGGCGGCCGTTAACATCCAATAGCTGAAGTTCGGTTTGACCCGAGCGTAGTCCACTAACCTCAAGGGTAAGAACATCGCCGAATGGGTTCGGGAATACGGACACACGATCGGCAGCCAGCTGGTTAGTTCCAGTGGTAAGTGAATTAGGCACACACGGGGTTGGTGCTCCCAGGGCATAAACGTTGTCCTGAGTAAGAATCCGTTGGATAGAAACAGCACTATTGGGTGCGCCGAGTTCCGTTACTTCCGTCCACAAGCCTACGCCTACTGCTATGCCTTCAAACATCTGGTCGTTTTCACCCCAGTTCAGGTAAGAAATCAGGTTTTCAACCGGGGTAAATGTCATCCGCGTGAGCAGGCCAAGTTCGTCTCCTTCGGCAGTTATGAAACCGGAAGCATCAACGGTTACCTGTTCACCCGGCTTGAGCAGCAGGCTGCCACAGAGAACAGTGAGGTTAGAAACCAGGAAGAACTGATCGTTGCTGGCGAGGTAGAGCGCTCCGGCGTCAATATTAAAACGGCTGAGGTTAAGAAGCTCCACCGTTCCGTCTCTGTCGACTTCGTTAATGACAACGCGACGGCTGCCGCAATCGTCACCCGTAAAGCGGGTTACAACGATGGGATTCGATAGTACAAAACAACCGCTCAGGTTTTCGAAGAGGCTATCCCGAACGGCACCAGAAAGAGTTCCATCGTGGCTAACGGCATAGAGCGTACATGCTCCGCCACCGGCCGCGTCGAAGTCGAAAGGCTGATCGGCGGGAGTGCCGAGTATTACACCAGCATCACTCACCACGAGGTAGGTGAATGCATCGGTGCCCGTCGTATCGGTCAATACTACGTTAAACGGATCGAGTGTGCCATCCAGCGCACAAATAGTATCCGTTGTGCTACCATCGGTAAGAACTAGAGTACCAGGCGTGATGTCGCATTCAAATTCCTCACCGATCACCAGAATGATCGTCCGTGAGTCACCAGAGGTGGAGACACTGCCATCGGAAGCCACCACGCGGTAACGGAGAGGGACTTCCATTCCCAGAACAGCGCCAAAGTCGATCAAGGTCTGATAGACGATGTCGATCGTTGTGATAGAAGAAGTATCGCCACCTGATTTTTCGCAGGCGAGAATCGTTGTGAAAGCGGTATCGCTTGCAAGAGCAATCTCGACGGTGTACACCAGGGTGTCGTTATTTGGATCAGTGGCAGACAAGAAGCGCCCATCTTCAAGGTCACTTCCACCCTCAAAGACCCTCACCCGTGCACCCGCTTCCGGGGAAATAATTTCAGAGGTCGTGGGAAAAGCGTTGTCGTCCCGCAAAACCTGCCCACGGATTTCTCCGGAAGGGTTATCCACGGTATGCAGGTTAAAGTAATAATCTCCGGCGGCCATTGCTGCGAAGCCAGCAGCGTCAAGCGTGAACATATTATTGGCTGCTTCGTAAGCACCGGAGCGTAGATCATCGGCTACATCTACGTTTAAACTAGCAATAATTTCACCCGTAGTGGCAGCATTACCCGCATGAATATGAGAACCACCAGCGATATTAGCGGCGAAATCAGACTCAAGGCCAGCGAATGAACCGGTTACGACGATCTTGTCGTTACAAGCTTCGTACATAACAAAGCCACCACCAGTAGTTTTGATAGCTGCCGGGTTAGCGTTAATACCCGCAAGGTTAGAACCAAAGTAGGCCTTGGCAGGATTCATTACCTGGCCACGCACCTCTCCGCTTGCTTCCGCAGTAGTGTGTACGTTGACGTAGTAACGGCGGGCATAGAGGTCTTCCACCTCCTCATCAGTTAAGGCAAAAGTATTATTGGCAGGCTCCCAGATGCCTCCGTTGCCGTCAGGATCAGGGGTAATGGTCAGACCAAAAGCTATCGGACCGGAGGAACCAGCCAGCGCTTCGTGGATGTGAGAACCACCAGCGATATTGAGATCTACTGGGCCCTGCAGGTCGTTTACACTACCACTGACGACGAGGTTATTTTCAGCATCAAGTGACATGAGCAAACGGCCATTACCTAAAGTATTAACGGCCATGGGCCGCGCCTGGTGGCCACTAGGGTTACTGTAGAACTGGGCAACAGACATATCCAGCACCTGGCCCCGAAGTTCTCCAGAGCGCACCGCATTCGAATGAATATTGACGTAAAGTTCTCCGTTATCGAAGGCTGCAACCTGAGCAAGACTCAGCTCATAAACATTGTTTTCGGCAAGAAGTACAGCAGAGGTCATATCATCACCAATCGTCAGGTTGAGTTGAATTGTCACGCCACCGTTACGGCCTGCGACACCCAGGTGAATATGCGCTCCACCAAGGATGTCAGTGGCGATGGTATCCATCAGTCCACTAAAGCTACCGGAAACCCTAAAAGATCTACCGTTGCGCTCCAGAATCAATGCTCCGGAAGCAGGAGTAACCACGGCGGGCACTTCGTTTGCCCCAAGAAGGTAAGCCACTTTGTACCTATCAGCTCCGACTGGAACCAACTGGCCACGCAGCTCGCCGCTGCCAAAGTCCGTAGTATGAATATTGATGTAGATGCCGCGGGCTTCGAGCGCCGCGACCTGGTCGTTATCGAGCGTAAAGACGTTGTCGGCAGCATTGAAGGCTCCTCCACGGAGGTCATCATCAACGTCCGCCGTCAGTAGGGAGATAATACCACCGCCCATACCGGCCATGCCAAGATGAAGGTGTGCTCCACCCGCGACGTTGGCATCAAAGTCTGAGGTCAGGTCGGAGAAAGAACCACTAACCGTCAAGGTATTGCCCACGAGTGATGCAAAAACCATACCCCTTCCAGTAGTGGTTACGGGGCAAGGCAGTTCATTTAGGCCTGAAAGCTCGGCCTGAAAGACCGAACCCCCACAATCCGAAACAGCAAGACGGGTGATTACAATCGGGTTAGATAGCGCAAAGCAGCCGCCCAAGTTGGCAAACAGCCCATTTTCAACGGCTCCAGTCAACGTTCCGTCGTGGCTCACGGCGTAGATCGTACGCGTTCCGCCACCGGCGCCGTCGAAGTCGAAGTCGAATGGTTGGCTAACCGGGGTACCGAGTATCACACCAGCATTGCTAACGACCAGGTAAGTAAATGAATCGGTTCCCGTGGTATCCGTCAGTATAACGTTGAACGGATCGGGAACGCCGTCTCCGCCACAAATCGTTGCGGTAGTCTCGCCGTTTTCCAGTACTAGGGTACCGCCCATTACTTCACATTGAACTTCTCCGATGATCAGGGTGATCACCCGGGATTCACCAAAGGTAGAGACGCTACCATCGAGAGACAGGACGCGGTAGCGAAGGGTAACCTCCGCTCCCACACCAGCACCGAAGTTAATCAGTGTTTCGTAAACAATGTCAATAGTAGTAGTAGAAGAGGTATCGGTTCCTGATTTTTCGCAAGCAAGAATTGAAATAAATCCTGTATCACTCGGAAAGGAGATCTCGACGGCGTACAGCAATATATCGTTGTTGAGATCAGCTGCTGAGAAAAAACGTCCATTCTCGAGATCGCTACCGCCTTCGAATACAGTGATCGTGGCTCCATTTTCCGGCGAGATGATCTCGACGGCAGAAGGGAAAGCATTGTCATCCCGGAGAATCTGACCCCGGATTTCGCCAGAGGGATTATCCACCGTGTGCAGGTTAAAATAATAGTCTCCTACCAGCATCGCGGCAAAGCCTGCGGAATCTAGCGTAAACATATTGTCTGCTGCTTCGTAGGAACCAGAAAGAAGATCAGCGGCCAAAGCGACGTTCATGCGAGCTACAATACCACCGCTCATGGTCACATCACCGGTATGAATGTGAGAACCACCAGCGACGTTGGCGTTAAAGTTAGACTCAAGGCCAGCGAAAGAGCCCGTAACAACGATTTCACCGTCGGACCCTTCGTACATAACGAATCCACCACCGGTAGTTTTGATAGCGGACGGGTTGGCGTTGAGACCAGTAAGATTAGAGCCGAAGTAAGCCTTGGCAATGTTCATTACCTGGCCACGCACCTCACCACTTGCTTCAGCGGTGGTATGGACGTTTACGTAATAACGGCGGGCGTAGAAGTCTTCCACCTCCTCATCGGTAAGCGGGAAGGTATTGTTTGCGGGTTCCCAGACGCCACCGTTTTCGTCATCGTCGAGGGTTATGGTCAGTCCAAAGGCAATCGGGCCAGAGGAACCAGCTAGTGCTTCGTGGATGTGTGCACCACCAGCGATGGCCAAATCTACTGTACCCTGAAGGTCGTTCACACTACCGCTAACCACGAGATTATTATCAGCATCCAGCGTCATTAATAGGCGTCCGTTACCGGGTGTATTGATGGCCATCGGGCGGGTTTGGTGGCCGCTTGGATTACTGTAAAACTGGGTTACGGTCATGTCAAGGACCTGTCCACGAAGTTCGCCGCTACGCACTGCATTGGAATGAATATTGACGTACAGCCCACCGTTATCAAAGGCCTCGGCCTGTTCGGGCGTCAGTTCAAAGCTGTTATCATCGGCAAGCAATACGGCAGAGGTCATATCATCCCCAATCGTCAGATTTAGCGGAATGGCGACGGGCCCGTTACGGCCGGCTACACCTAAATGGACGTGCGCACCACCGGCAATATCGGTAGCAATGTCTCCCATCAGGCCGCCGAAGCTGCCGGTAACGATGATGTTGTTTCCTGTCCGCTCAAGAATGACTGCACCGGTGGCAGACGTTCTGACGGCAGGCGTCTCGTTTGCGCCGAGCAGGTAAGCGACATTATAGTCGTCCGCACCAGATGGCACAAGCTGACCGCGCAATTCTCCTCCGCCAAAGTCGACGGTATGAATATTAACGTAAATACCACGGGCCACAAGTGCCGTAGTTTGTTCGGTCGTAACTTCAAAAGTATTGTCCGCAGCGTTGAACGTACCGCCCCGCAGGTCATCGTTAAGGTCAGTAGTAAGCGGGAAAGCAATACCGCCGCCCATGCCGGCCATACCGAGGTGAAGGTGAGCACCGCCGGCTACGTTGGGGTCAAAGTCGGAGCTGAGTCCGGAGAAAGAACCACTGACGGTAAGAACGTTACCAATAAGCGTAGCAGAAATCATACCAGTCCCCGTGGTAGTTACCGGGTAGGGCAGCTCGTTTAGGCCGGAGAGAGTGGCCTCGAAGTCTCCATCCATTGCACCCTCACCGCTCAGGCCCACTCCGGTATGGGTGATCTCGAGCCGTCGTTCATCACCACCGTCCAGGCAAATCGTGACATTGACCGGGCCACTGGCCATATTCAGCTCATCTGCGTCGAGAAGGCAACCGGATTCCGCTCCAAGGGGAAGCAGAAGGGCCGTAAGCAGTATAACGAATAACGCTTTACAATAATTGAGGTAATGCTTTTCAGTCATTTTGTATCGGTTTGGTAATAGTAGAAAAATACCCAGCTTCATAATGAGGCCTGTATCAGCCGCTAATGTACGGAAGTTTAAAAGTCTTTGGTTTTAGCCGAAGCCCGCAAGTAATGGTACTTTACGGGATTCTTTCACGAGGCTACTGTATTCGAAACATAACATTAACGCGCCACTATGTCCTCTTAATTTTATTTAATCCCAGATATTTTCACGTTTGGGAGTAGCCAAAAACAAGGTAGTGAAAAAACGGTTAGAAGATAGACTCAATTGTAACCCATCAGTATGACAACCTCCGCAGAACTCTCCCTCTACCCGCTCACTCCCAATTATGAGCAGGTGATCATCGATTTTATTCATCAGCTAAGGTCCCAACCAAGCATCCGTGTAGCAACCAACGGGCTGTCCACCCAGCTCACCGGAGAATACAACGCGGTTATGGCAGCGCTAACCGAAGCGATGCGGCCTACGATTTGCGGAAAGGTCACCTGCAGTTTCGTGATCAAAGTGCTGAACGTTGGTGTCGTTCCAGGAGCCAATGTGGAGGTTTGAAAGCGTGTTGGCCGTAATGGTTTTTTTCGGCGCGGTCGCAGGTACAGAAAATGGTTAGGGAACATAGTTTGGATCCGGTCCCTCCCCCCTCTTTGCTACTTTAAACCCTCACTTCGCACCTGCGGCCGCGCCACTAATTCTTATAAAAAATTCAGTAGCCCCAAACTTGACCCTGGCCCCTGAAAACCTAGTCCTGAACCACTGCTTTGCTCCGCGAGGAATTGATGAAGTACACCCCGGTAATCAGGATGGCCCCGGCAATGACCGACTGTATCGAAACCGCCTCATCGTTCAGCATAGCCCCCAAAAACATGGCAACCACCGGATTAACGTAAGTACCAGTAGCTGCCTTCTCGGGGGATACCGTTTTCATCAAAAAATTAAGCGCGGAAAACGCTCCGATGGCCCCGAATACGATCAGATAGCTCAGGGAGAATATGGATTTTAAGCTGATTGCTTCCACAGACCAGCCATTCCACTCGCCCACCAGCAGGCTGTAACTCATGGCCAGTGCACCGCCAATCAGCATTTGCATGGCCGTGGACCGAAAGTTGTTCTTACCCATGTCCAGACGAGGATTGAGCGTCATCCCCAGCGCCCAAACGCAAATAGAGAAAAGTACAGCAAGAAGTGCCTTAATCTCGTTTGGCCCAGCAACCATCTGCGGCTGACCAATCAGTAACCCCATCCCGACGATGCTGATACCCGCCCCAAGAAAAGCCTTGCCCGGTGGACGGTTTCTGAATACACCCCACATGATGAGCATAACAATCAGAGGCTGAAAGGAGACCATCAAGGCCGCCATACTGGTATCCATCCATTGCTGTGCCCACACTATAATTCCAACGCCCAGAGTAAGGAACATGAACCCCATGTAACCCGCATTAACCCACTGCTTGCGCGTAGGCCGCGTTTTATCTCCCTGCAAGAATGAAAGGCCATACAGCAGCACTCCCGCTATCAGAAAGCGAACACCGCACATCCCGAAGGGTGGCAGCGTATCGATCGCCCATTTATTGGCGAGGTAAGTTGATCCCCATACGAAGTAGGTGATGGCAAAGGCCAGAATAATAAGCCATTGTTCTTTGGTCATAACAAGAGTTGAAAGGTAAATGAGAATTAGAGGCCAGACGCTCAAATATTTCAGGTTGCAACTACTGCCTATCTTTGCGCAAAATTACAATTATGACCGGCATTACCAGACTTATTTCCTACTCCTTCGTTCTGCTCATCGCTTTGACCTTCATTGGTTGTCAGGCGCAGGAAGAAAACGCTACTTCCACAACTTCCTCTTCCGCTGCTGAGAGCAGTCCCAAGATCGTATTCGTCCGGCTGGATAGCCTCCAGAACGGTTATACCGAACTGGCGACCGAACTTGAGCGCCTGCAGGGCAACGCCCAGGCCGCCGACCAGAACATCCAAAAGCAGATGGCAGGTCTCCAGAGCGAAATGGAGCTTATCCAAAACAAGATCCAACGCGGAGAGATGACCCAGAAAATGATCCAGAACGAACAACAGCGCCTGGGTGGTAAGGAGCAACAAATCATGCAGCAGCGCGACATTGCCCTGGCCAGTATCCAAGAAGATCAAATGAAGTTGCAGCAACAATTCGGCGAGCGCGTGAAGAATATTCTCGAAGAAATTCAGGAAGAAAAAGGCTACGATTACATCCTCAACGAAGGCGGCGGCGGCGGTGTGCTGGTTGCACGCGACAGCTATGATATTACTCCTGAGGTGCTTAAGCGGCTTAATGCTTTGGAGGAGGGTATCGTTAAGGATTCTATCCAGTAGGTAGATAGGTAGTGCTGCCGCACGTTATAGTGTCTCTACTCGCTTCGCCCGTAGCGAGTGTTTGTTTACGGCAGCACTACTCACCACCCACGAATCACAGACACTCCATCAACCGCCGCAAAACCTCTACCTGGTAAATCTCGTACTGCTCAAAGCCGGAGGACCAGAACACCCGCACATAGTCAAGCGCCTGGTTGCGTAACTCAGCTGCTGCACCCCGTGGCAGCAGGTAGTTGACATCATAATTGACTTCCCGGCGGCCGTGATCGATAATGCCAACGGCTGCTTGCGCTGCCTGCAGGCTGAGGTGGCGACCATTGAGCAGGTGCAAGCTCAGACTTGAGTTTTTGGCCAGGTACCCGTATGAGGTTATCACATTAGGGTTGGCAAACGTGTAGCGAACGTGAAGATAGCGGTCACCATTCTCATCCCGGCTCGTCCAGGCATTGGCGTGGAGGTACTCCTTGCCGTCGAGAAAGGGGCGAAGGTTTTCGTCGGTGTGGGTAAAGAATAAGGTGGGGTAGCTAACTGGCTGGGGCGCATTGGCCCGAGTTGGTGATAGGTTATTGGAACAAGGAGCCGGTTCACGACTGGGTATAAGTTTAGCAGCATCGCCAAAGCCACTGAATGCTGGCGCTGCAGGTAAAAGCATTTTAAGGTCCTTTTCGGTGCGGCTAGATGGCTTAGGAGCAGCGGGCCCTTCCCTTTCCTTAAGGCGGGCATCGTTGTAGGCGTCTACGTAACGGCCTTCGGTAACGATGACGTTGGCGGCGGCGGCACGCTGTTCGGCGGCGGTACGCTCGGTCAGGGCAGCAGTTTCCACCTGGCGGGTAAGCTGGAGGCGGCGTTGCAGAGCAGTAACGTCAGTATTACGGCCAGCGGAGCGGGCACTTTCCAGTTCGCGCTCGAGGGCCAGGCGGTTGTTAAGGGCTGCGGTAGCGCGCGCACGAGCGAGTGTTTCTGCTTCGCGAGCGAGCTGGAGCTTTCGTTCGGCGATGGCCTTTAGGTCAGCCACCGTAGGATCAACACCGCCACTCAGTGGTTCGATGGTGACCTTAACGACGGGGTACGCCGCACCGGCCGAATCTTTCTGCTGCTCGTCAATAAGCATAAGGTCGTTGAAGTAACGGGCGGATCCGTCGGGGTAAACGATAATCTGTTCTCCGGAAGCGTTGGTCCGCAGTTCCTGTCCGTCGCATTGCACCTGCGGCCCCGCCCAGAAGAGGAGTATCAGGAGCGCGACACTTAAGTTACCTACTAGTTGCATACCACAAAGGTAGGTTAGACGCTGCGCTTTTAGACGGCTTTGCCTTTTAGACGGCTTCGCCTTTTAGACGCTGCGCTTTTAGACGGCTGCGCCTCTTAGACGGCTTCGCCTTTTAGGCTACCGCACATGATATCACGTTGAAGCCGTGCGGTAGCCTAAAAGGCGCAGCCGTCTAAAAGCACGAAGTGCGTCTAAAAAGCAAAGCCGTCTAAAAGCACGAAGTGCGTCTAAAAAGCACGAAGTGCGTCTAAAAGCACGAAGTGCGTCTAAAAGCACGAAGTGCGTCTAAAAGGCGAAGCCGTCTAAAAGCACGAAGTGCGTCTAAAAGGCGAAGCCGTCTAAAAGCACGAAGTGCGTCTAAAAAGCAAAGCCGTCTAAAAGCACGAAGTGCGTCTAAAAGCAAAGCCGTCTAAAAGCACGAAGTGCGTCTAAAAGGCGAAGCCGTCTAAAAGGCGAAGCCGTCTAAAAGCACGAAGTGCGTCTAAAAGGCAAAGCCGTCTAAAAGCACGAAGTGCGTCTAAAAGGCGAAGCCGTCTAAAAGGCAAAGCCGTCTAAAAGCACAAAGTGCGTCTAAAAAGCGCAGCGTCTACCCTACCTTTACCCCAATGCCAACGCTACTTTTCAACATAGGCTTCCTAAAGATTGAGATCTGGGACTTCTTCGATGTTTTCATCGTTGGTGTCATGCTGTACCAGTTGTACCGGCTGCTGCGCGGAAGCATTGCGCTGAATATTTTCGTGGGCATGATGCTTCTGTTCATGAGTTACCAGGTATTTAAGGCCCTGGGTATGGACCTGCTGAGCAGCATTCTCTACCAGTTCATCAACATCGGTTTCGTTAGCCTCATCATCATCTTTCAGCCGGAAGTTCGGCGATTTCTGCTGTTACTCGGTAACTCTACCCTACGGCAGCGCGACTCGGTCTGGAATCGCCTTTTAGGCCGGAAGGTCGACGAAGTTGCCGGGCCTGAAATTGACGAAGTCCGCCGTGCTTTTCTCAAGATGGCCGGTTCCAAAACCGGCGCCCTAATGGTAGTCACTAAAGACGCTGACCCCGACACGATCATCACCGGAGGAACCCCCCTCAATGCCGACATCAGCTACGGCCTGCTGGTAAGTATTTTTCATAAGGAAAGCCCGCTACACGACGGCGCGGTGGTTGTACAGAACGGCAGCATCTCACGCGCCAGTGCCATCTTGCCCGTTTCGGAAAATACCGCCCTACCAAAGAGCGTAGGTCTGCGGCACCGTGCCGCCGTGGGGGTGACGGAAAAAATTGATGTCACCTGCTTTATCGTTTCCGAAGAAACCGGCCGAATTTCCTTTGCCCGGGCCGGGGAGTTGGAGCAAGGGATTTCGGAAACTAGGCTGCGAGAGTTACTGCTGGAGTATATGTAGAACAATTTGGCAAGTGGACTTTGAGGCGCTTTAAAGACGCCGTGGTTTTACGCTTTCAATTTTCGATGTGCCCCCGGCGTCACCCCGAACTTTCTTCGAAAACTCTTGATCGAGTAAGTTGCACCACCAAGGTCCATTGTATCAGCAACAATGGCCACGGTCTTGTCTATTTTAGCCAGTAAGTCGGCCAGCCCCTTCTAGCCAGACACCACGAATGAAGTGATTGCGGAACTGATCAATCAGCACCTAAAATTTTCGGTTGATACTTCTCCACATCGTTTACCTTTACGTAGTGGTAAAGCACCTCCTAAAAATCTGTCTTCTCGTAGCAGCCTCGCTGTCCCTGCTCCCAGCCCAGCCGCTACGCATCGAGTACTTCACGGTAAACGACGGGCTAAGCACCCGCGAGATCAACGATCTCCACCTGGGAAGTGATGGCTTTTTATGGGTATCTACCATGGACGGGCTGAATAGATTCGATGGCCTCCGCTTTCGCCGCATCGGAGCGCGCACCGCCACCTCGCAGGGGCTCAGCCGGAGCGCGATTGCCGGAATCTGTGAAGACAACGAAGGGAAATTCGTCGTCACCTTTCAGGATTTCTACGGCTACTTTGACCGCCTCGATCCGAAAGATTTCAGTGTTGAGCAAATACGACTCGCCCCGAGCACCGGCGTTCTGGGCTACCCTCGGGCCATTACGACGGACACACTTGGCCGGACCTTTGTAGTGACCATCGGCAGCGAAGGCACCTTCCTTTACGAATACACCCCCAACGCTAAATCAGAGAGTAAAACCTTCACCCCCATCTACCATGAACCGGCCGATGCGTGGACGACCCTAACCCCCAGGGTATCGCTGCTGGCACACAGCGGCGGGCAGTTTTTGCTGTTCGACGAAGAGCACGGCTTCCGCCACATCAGCGCAACGGGTAAATATTACGGCAATCCGTTTGGGGACCGTACGGACCTGAGGCGTTTCTACACTTTCGCCGAAGCGGCTAACGGCAAGGTATTCGTTAGTTTCCGGGGCGGCATCCCGCTGTTCAGCTGGTATCCAGATCCGAACGAGGAGCCCGTACCGGTAAATACGGACAATTCCGGACTCCGCTATCCCGTCATGTTCCACGACCAGCGGGGCCAAATTCTTATGCCTGCGACCGAAGACATTCTGGGCCGCGGATTCCCCGATGAATATGCCTTAGTGGATACCGAAGGGCAGTTCAGTATCTTCGAAAAACCATTGCCTACCGAACGCCTCGTTTCCACCATGGCGGCGGTCGACTTCCGCGAAACCGTTTACCTCGGCCTCCGTGAAGGGCTGGGCGTAGTGGAACGCTACGATAATTCAGTGGCCACCTTCCTGGAACAGACCAAAGGAGGAGATATTTTCCCCAATCGCCTGCGCGGCATGGCCGAAGACAAGAACGGGCAGGTGTACATGATGGAAGAAGACGGGGCGGTTTACAGTATGCATCCGGAACGGTTAAAGCTCGACACCCTGGTGCTCATGGCTACCGAAGACTCCACCAAAACCATCAGCTTTCGTGCCGGAACCGAACTGATTTACGAAGCCGCCGGACACGCCCTATGGGGGGCAGCCCAACCACTCAACCTCCAGAAAGGCGGGCTACTTTTCCGTTACGATATTGATCAGGCTACTACCCAGGAATTTAGGCTTGATTACGCCCCGCAAGCAATGGTTTTCGGTCCTGATGGCGGCCTTTACCTCACCGTTACCGACCCGCGAGCAGTGGGGATACTACTACGCTTTGACGCCGCAACGGGCAAGTGCCGGCCGGTGGCCCAGCCTGGTAAAGAGGAGCCGGTGCTTTCCGGTTTACGGCTCAATTCCCTGACCGCTGGCAGCAATAATAAGCTATTATTAGGAACGGATAAACGTGGAGTACTCGCCCTGGATCTGACAGATTTAAGCCTGACGGAATATTCCGATTTTTCGGGCGCGGACGCGGGTGCAGCGGAAGGTTTTAAGGGCGCCGGGCGCGTCCCGGATGCCATCCTCACCATTTACGAAGCATCCCCCGACGACTGGTGGCTGGGGACGGATGCAGGTCTGGTGCACTATCAGCCGCTCCGGTCGAAAGCCACCCGTTTCGGCCGCCGGGAGGGCCTTTCCAGCAACGTCGTCTACGGCATCGTCCCCGATTCTTCCGGAGGCCTTTGGCTAAGTACCGAGAACGGACTAACCCATATGCCCGAAGGTGGAGATCCCGGCTCCTTCCTCCGTTACTACCGTGAAGATGGACTCAGCAATGATGCATTTCTCCCCTTCAGCTCTCTGCGGGGCAAAGACGGGCGCTACTACTTCGGTGGCGTTAACGGATTAACGACCTTTCGAGAAAAAGACCTCTCTTCCAGTACCGCGGGCTCGGATGTGATGCTTACGGAGGTCAACATCCTGGGGCGCAACAGTGAACGAACACTGGTGAACAAGCTGGGAAGCCTGAAGCAGGTCACCGTTTTTGCTGGCGAGAAGAGCGTAGCAATTTCCTTCGCTCTACCTGCCGGCCAACTGCCCAGCAGCAGCCAGTTCAGGTACCAGCTGGAAGGCTTTAACGACGACTGGGTCCCGCTGGTGAACGAACGGACGATTCGTTTCAATAACCTCCGCTCGGGGCGCTACCCGCTACGCATCCAGGGAGCCGGAGCCAACGGCAACTACGGTGAGCGCGAACTCAAGCTGACCCTCAACGTAAGGCAGTACCTCGTGGAACGACGGTGGTTTCAGATCCTTTGTGTACTAGCCTTTGCCGGGCTAATCTTCTATATCCTATTGGCGAAGCTGCGCGAACGGCTGCGAAACGAGCAACTAAGGACCCAGCTGAGTGCGGATATTCATGATGAGGTCTCCGGTCTGCTGGCCGGCATCACGCTCCAGGCAGAATTACTAAAGAACAAGACGGACGACGAGACGCTCCGAGCACGCCTGCACACCGTTGGCGAAGCCGGACGCAGCGCCATGTCTAAGATGTCTGACGTCATCTGGAGCATCGACTCCCGACGGGACACCATCGGCAACCTGTTGCAACGGATGCAGGAACACGCCGACGAGGTCCTACACCCACTCGACATCCGGTGCGAGTTTAAGACCTCCGGCCTAGACAAAGACGAAGAACTGGCCGGTAACATCCGGCAAGACCTCTACTTTATATACAAGGAAGCCATCAACAACATCGCACGGCACAGTAATGCTACCCGGGTAGACATTGAGGTAGAGCAGTTCGCCCAGTTCTTCGAGCTATTCATCAGAGACAACGGTAAGGTAACCACCAAAAAACCAGGCTCAGAAAACGCACCCAGCACCAGCGTCCGCGCCCAAAAATCCGGCCAGGGGAAAGACAATATGCGGATGCGTGCCAAACGGCTAAAGGGAGAGCTTTCTATTGATGAGCGGGGAGGGTATACGCTGGTTCTTCGGATGAAGCGGCTGGGGTAGACGCGACAACATTACATGCAGCATCAAGTCGGCTTTTAATTGCGTGTCTTCACGGGAGCAACTATAGTTGTTCGTGAACGAGGCTCTTTAATGTGGTAAGCATTGTACGGAGAATAATGAACAAGAAAGCCCCTAGGGAAACCCTCGTACTGAAGTTGTTCTTTAACGGAAAACGTAGCGCCGAAACCTTTGAAGAACTCTTCAAGCGGTTTCAACCCGATTTCTTGACGCCGCTCAGCGAGATTTTCGGGATCTTCTACCGGGTAATAATCGATAGGTTCGCGTCCCATCATTTCTTTATCCCACAGTATCAACGAGCCGTAGCGCTGCCTTTTGCCTTCGCGGACACAGGCCTCATCGTAAGCAAAAGCCAAGGTACTTCTGAAACCGGAAGTTGCTAGAACATCATCACGGCAAGCAGTAAGCAGGTCGTTCCAGTATTCATCAAGAAATGCCGTAGGTGCACCACGCATCATTACCAACGGAAGAACAGCACGGTCGGCGATTAATTCAAGGCCGGGAATCCCTACACGATCGAAAACCACCTTGAGTTTATCATAGGTCCTCTTTGTTAGTTCCTCCTTGTGCGCAAGCAGCTCAGGTACCGAAATGATGGGGTATGCTGCCTGGTCCTCTAAGGGGTATTTATATTTCGGATTGGGGTTGTGCTTTCTGAAGCGAAGATACTCCGTCCAGATTGCATCGATTTCCGCTGTGAGTTCCGGATCGAAACCAGGGAAATTTATATTTATAGCCTGCGCAAGTTCGCTTTGGAATACAGCATCTTCCAAGGCCGGTTTGAAATCATTATGGAGCCGCACATAAGTCATGGCATGATCCGGCCATACAGTGAACGCCTTATCGATATAAACATGCGCTTCTTCAGGCCTTCGGGCCATTGCTGCTGCCATACCTGCACGGAGCAAAGAGTTTGCGTTATCGTCCGATATTTGGAATGTGCGTTGGTAGTAATCCAAGGCTTTTTCATATTCGCCACGGCGCAAAAGCATCCCTGCCAACAATGCGTTGAATGCATAATCTTCACTTTCAACCTGGTATTCCCCTTTTTGTATCAAGGGTCGGTAAGCGAATTTTTGGTCACTGCGTAGCGTAAGGATGGTCTGCCTACGAATTTGCGCGCCCAAGGGCTGATCGTGGTATTTCCTAAATTCAGGCTGGTCATTAAAAATAAGAACAAGGGCTAGTGGATTGGTCCGAAACCCCTCGTCCAAAAGTTCAGCCGCTAGATATGTTTTGCGCGCCTCCGTAGCGGCAACGATCACCCGAAGCAAATCCAGCGTAGTTGCTGTTTCTTCTTTAAAAGCCTTCTTATAAAGCTTAATTGCTTTACGCGGGAGCCCATCTTGAAGTGCTGCGTAGGCAGCCGAAGTAGCGGACCGATAATCATCCGACTGGGCGGTAAGCGGCACCACAAGAAAAGAAAACATCAGGCAGAAAAGTAACCAACGCATAGAAGCAAGTTTGTTAATGGGAAGAAAGTGGAGAGAATAATAACAATTAAAACACAAAAGTAAAATTGCAAATTTATTTTTAACAGACCGTTTGAAAAAAGCATTACCTTTCCAGCATGGCAAAATTACGTAGAAACCACCAGTCAAAAGGCTCCACCGCCGGCGGCGGGATGATCACTAAAGTAGGTATTTTCGGTGCCCTTCTAGCTGCACTCGCTTACTTTTTCGGTGCCTTCTCCGGAGGAGAAACACCTTCGGAGCCTACCGACCGGGTAGACTACGCCGGCGAAGAATACTTCACCCCAACCGGAACGCGCGGTGAGCAAATCGCCTATCAGGGCTTTTCCCTCAGCTACGATGAGGAGTGGGAGCAGGCAGAATGGGTAGCCTACATCCTGGAACGCAAAAATCTTCAGCAGGAATGGGGTAAACGGCCGCGCGATTTCAAAACCGACCCGAACGTGAGCACCGGTTCAGCAACGGACAGCGATTACCGAGGCTCAGGTTACGATCGGGGGCATCTCGCACCCTTTGCCGACTTCGCCTGGAACGACGCCCAGGCCCGCGAGACCTTCTACCTCTCCAACATCAGCCCCCAAGCCCGGCAGTTCAACCAGGGCGTCTGGCGGGAGCTAGAAGAGCTCACCCGCGACTGGGCCAACCGCTTCAAGCGCCTCTACGTCGTCACCGGCCCGGTGATGACGGAAGACCCTAAGGGGACCATCGGCCGCGCCAACCGCGTAGCCATCCCCGCAGCCTACTATAAAGTATTACTCGATCTCGACGACCCGGAGCAAAAGGGCATCGGCTTCGTCATCCCCAACGAAATCAGCTTCGACCCGCTACCCAAATATGCCATGAGTATCGACGAGGTGGAGAAGATCACCAACATCAACTTCTTCTCTCAGCTTATGCCCGCCGACGTGGAGGAACGCCTGGAGGCTACGGGAAATCCAGACCTCTGGCCATTTAGTAAGAAGAAGTTTGATGTGCGGATTGGTAGCTGGAACAAGGTTAAGTAGACGCTGCGCGCTTTTAGACGGCTTCGCCTTTTAGACGGCCTTCGGCCTTTTAGACGCTTCGCTTTTAGGCTACCGCATGGCTCCGGCACCACCGACTTGCGATATACTCTAAAAGCGAAGCGTCTAAAAGCGAAGCGTCTAAAAGCGAAGCGTCTAAAAGCAAAGCGTCTAAAAGCGAAGCGTCTAAAAGCGAAGCGTCTAAAAGCGAAGCGTCTAAAAGCGAAGCGTCT
>Ga0136553_1000067_pt1 | contig 34802 bp, 16 predicted proteins | sample AntRauTorckE5430_FD_101384 | JGI IMG/M metagenome (GOLD analysis project Ga0136553, IMG submission 101384) | Saline lake microbial communities from Rauer Islands, Antarctica - Metagenome Torckler E5 #430 | ecosystem: Environmental > Aquatic > Non-marine Saline and Alkaline > Saline | place... | reverse complement strand
TCGCAATATCTTCATAAAGCTGATCGAAGTCGAAAACATTCTTTGATGCCGTATCTTTCATGAACGAAAGGTAGTGATTATGAGCCTTTCAGAGGCTTTGTAAGCTAAAGTGTGAATTGCTGAGCCGAAAGTGGCTTAATTAAAATGAATATTAGCGCAAGCTTTACCCAAAACCTTCATGCAACAACGCCGTTACGAAGAGAGAATTTATCAAAATTTAATATTGGAACATCAGGCCACCGCCCGAATACGGCTGGCCGCCCATACCGCAATTACACTCATAAGCATGGTGAAGTACCCCAGCCACTCGTAGTGCTCCAATTTTCCGTCCGGTCCTTCGGTGATGATGAAACCGGCGATTAAGGTGCTGGCGAACAAGGCCATTTCGTTGATGGACTGACGAATACTCATAAACCCGCCCCGGTTCTCCGGCCGGACGACGGAGGTGATCATCGTTGTAGCCGGTACGTTACGGCCACTGGCCACCACGAAGAAAGAGGAGGTTGCCAGCAGGGCGAGGAAGATGGAGTCGGTGTCGAGGTTCGTAAGTGCATAGATGCTGGCAAGGGCGAACATGGAAGCGGTGGTGAATACGGGCATTCGGCCGTAGCGGTCCGATAGCTTGCCGAAGAAGGGGAGGAGGACTACGGTTAGTAATCCGCCGATGAGGTAGATCAGGCCTACTTGCTTATCTTCGAAACCGATGTTGATCTGCATGTACGGCGCGATGAAGGGGATGACGGTGAAGTGTCCGAGCATCAGCGTCATGGTGAAAAGCAGGGCGGCCCGCTGGTTGGCGTCGGAGAAGATGCGTACGAAAGGGTCTACGACTTTGCGTAGTCCGTGTTTCGGGGCGAGGGCCATACCGGCAGGAGGTAAATTAGCTTCCTGCAGGGCGGCGGTGTCGATAGCGGCTTCCATTGCTTTTCGATCCTTTTTTTGTACCTGCGGCCGCGCCTGATCATCTAAATGACCACGCAGAGACGGTACGATGAAATACGCCAGTACGACGAAGGCCGACGAGATCATAGCCGTAGCCACGAAAGGTGCGCTCCAGCCGTACTCTGCCGCAATCCAGATGCCCGACGGGACGCCCACCACGCTGGCCACCGAGAAAGCCGTCATCACCCAGCCGATAGCCGCGCCACGCCGCTCCAGCGGAATAACGTCGCCCACAATGGCGAGCACCAATGCTCCCAGCGTTCCACCGAAAATGCCGGTCGATGCGCGAAAAACCAGCAAGGAAAAATAAGTAGGCGCAAAGGCGCAGGCAAATGTTCCCAAGGTAAAACCGCAAAACAAAAAGAGCAGCGCCGTGCGCCGGTCGAACCGGTCAATAAAGGCCGTACTGATCAGGTTGCCCACCAGCGCCGCGCCCGCGTAGGCGGAGACCAGCCAGGCAAACTGCCCCGGCGAAATATCAAAAACCCCCATGATCGTTTTGCCCAGCGGCATGATGATCATGAAATCGATGATGTGGCAGAATTGGACTGCGGCGAGAATTAGGAGTAGGCGCTTTTCTTGGCTCATTTGATGGAGTGTAAAATATATTGTCTGCTTGCAGGGCGGGGCTTGCCCCCGCCCTGCGGGTGTCATGTTTTGGTATGGCTGCTTGCTGAGCGAGCGCTTCTATTCGATTCTCAGCTAGCGGATACGGGCGGGAGTGAGCCCTGCCCGTACGGACAGTTTTTTTTCATCAAACGATGAGTCGCTGCTAAATCCCCGCCTTCCGAAATATCCCAAACAACTCACTACCCATCCGCGGCGCAATCGAGTTGGTAGCAGGGGTAAAAGACTCCGTTTCGAAGTAAGGGGCGAAGTATTCCTTGTATTCTTCCTGCGTACCGCCAAAGGGCCGCTTTTCCAGATCTCCGGTCAGGGGGACGTCGAACCAGAGACCTACTAGTTTTCCTCCCGGTGCCAGTAACGCGTGTTGCTTTTCGGCGTAGGCGCTTCTGGTTTCGGGTAGGGGAGGGAAGGAGCAGAAAAAGGTTTGTTCCAAGATCAGATCGTACTGGCCGGTGTGCTCGAAAAAGTCACCTTGGATAAGTTGTTCTGGGGGGAAGTCGGGCACCCGCAGGGCAAAGGCTTTCAGCGGTTGCTCGGCCACATCGATGACGAATACGTTGGTGAAGCCTAGCTTCCATGCATATTCTGCCTCGTAAGCGTTACCGGCTCCGGGGATGAGGAGGCGCAGTGACTTGTCGGGGATCTGATCGAGGTAGTTGGTGATGGGTGGAGAGGGGTAGCCGATGTCCCAACCAGTATTGCCTTTATCGTAGCGGCTGCCCCAGTAATCAGCGGGGTCGGAGGTGGTTTTAATGCTCTGGCAGATTTCGACCAGCACTCCGTTCGTGCTTTTGGGGTGGAGGAAACAAACGAGTTTGTTGTCGGCTCCTTTGCTTGGTTTTTCTTGTAAAAGCTCGAAGCCATCGGCCGCTAGCCGCTTCATCTCCGCCTCGATATCGTCGACCTCGAAGGCGAGGTGGTGGATGCCAGGGCCACGCTTTTCGAGGTGTTTATGGATCGGCCCTTGTTCTCCTTCAGCCGCGACCAGTTCAAGCTTCGCATCCGAAGCTCCGGCGGTGAAGAAGCTGGTGGTAACGTGCTGCTCTGCAACCGTTTCGCGCTTGTAGGACTTGCGGCCGAGCAGGCGGGCGATTAGGTTTTCGGCGGCGGTGAGATCGGCTACTGCTATTCCGATGTGGTCGAGGCGCATGGGTTGGTCTGTTGGTCTGTTAAAGTGAGAAACAGGCTTGTGATTATAAAGTTATGTTCTTCCGGAGGTAGTTGGCACGGTCTAGCTATATTTACAACCTTATGAAGTATTTCACCTGTTTGCTCTTTGCTGCTTTATTTGTCTTCTCTTGCGGATCCACGCCGGGGCGATCCGGCATTTATTTTGACCAAAATGGGCAGGCCGTTTCTAAAGAAAAACAGCGTGAGATCTTTGATAGGAACCGCGGGAAGCTCATTACGGCCACCATTACAAATGCAGATTCGATTGAGTATCGCTTGGTGCCCCGCAAAGAGGCGGGAAAAATAAGCCCGGAGGATAACCAGGCGGTAGCGCTTTACCTCAACGGACTAGCGGAGGGGAGGCTCCCCGCAGAATACCTAGCGGCAATAGTCTACTACCCAGGAAAGGATCTCTGTAATTCCACCGGAAATGCAACGCGTGAGACCCTCGATGTTTGGTGCGATGAGATGGAAGCTAAACTGGCAGCCATCGATAAGACCTTTGTATTTTACGTCTACAAGAACGATGAAGGACTGGAAAGGCGCACCCTGAACCGGGATTGGAACCAGGACGGTAACCAGTTAATAGAGCAGACCTTTTTCAAGCATCACTACCCATGTAGCAGTTTCACCGTAGTCGACCAGGACGGAAACTACCGCTCCTACTTCGGAGCGTTTGTTAAAGAAGAGGTAGCCAAAACCGCCAGGGCGGTTAAGCAAGACCAATAAACCCATTTGGTCTTACATGCCGATATTATTTAGGCTGAAGATTAGGCGAGCTCGCCTGCGAGTAATCCTCTCTGGGGGGGCAAAATATATTTCTATCCGGGAAAACCCTGCCTTTAGTCGGATAGTACCTATTTCAACTTTATTTTTTTAAATCTTTAAGGCCACAAGCTTAAAGCACCCACTATGGAATTGAAAATTGAGAACCTAAACAAGACCTACGGCAACGGCGTCCACGCCATCAATGACTGCAACTTAACCATCCCGCAGGGGATGTACGGCCTACTGGGCCCCAACGGCGCGGGCAAGTCGAGCCTGATGCGCACCATTGCTACTTTACAGGAGGCAGATTCGGGCAGCATTACCCTCGGCGATATCGACGTGCTGCGCGATAAAGATGCGGTCCGCCGTGTACTCGGTTACCTGCCGCAGGAGTTTGGCGTTTACCCCAAAGTCTCTGCTGAAAGCATGCTCGACCACGTAGCCGGGCTCAAAGGCATCAATAACCGCAAGGAGCGAAAAGAACTCGTTGGCGCAATGCTCAATCGGGTCAACCTCTACGATAAACGCAAGAACAACCTCGGTACCTTCTCCGGCGGAATGAAGCAGCGCTTCGGCATCGCCCAGGCCCTGCTCGGAGCCCCTAAACTCATCATTGTCGATGAGCCCACGGCAGGTCTCGACCCCACCGAACGCAACCGCTTCCACAACCTGCTGAGCGAAATTGGGGAGAACACCATCGTGATCCTTAGTACCCACATTGTGGAAGACGTCACGAATCTCTGCAGCAATATGGCCATCATCTGCCTGGGGCAGGTGATCGCCACCGGCCATCCGGGAGAGTTGGTGAAAGAAATGGATGGTAGCATCTGGAAAAAATTGATCAATAAGGCTGATTTAGGTGCGCATATGGCTGCCTTTAAAGTGATTTCTACCCGGCTTAAGGCTGGTAAGACGGAGATTCATGTCTTTAGTGAGGTTCAGCCTGATCATTCCTTTACGGCGGTTAACGCTGATTTGGAAGACGTCTACTTTACTCGGATTGGGGAGCGGATGGAACTCGAGTTGGTTTAAGGCTTTGCCTTTTTGCTTCGCGATTCTCAAGGCTTCGCCTTTCACTTTTTCTAAGGCTTCGCCTTTTCTTTTGGGAACACAGCGTTACACAGAGTTACCCGTCTAACATGCTCACTTCGCTCGTGCGGCTCCGCCTTCAAGGAGCGTTTCAGTACTAAAAGGCGTAGCCGCACGAGCGAAGCGAGCATCGGCTTAAAGAAACGCTGTGCAACTCTGTGTTCCAGAATAGCGCGAAGCGCAAACTCGCTGCCGGAGGCAACTCACCCCAGGCGCGAAGCGCAAACCCACTGCCGGAGGCAACTCACTTCAGGTGAAAAGCGCAAAAAAACGTTACCGAACCGCAAAGCGGAACCTGATAAAAAGCACACATAACACCCACCAAATGTTCCTGAAAATACTAAAGTTTGAACTAAAATACCGCGCCAAACGCCCCGCCACCTGGGCCTACTTCGGCATATTACTGGTCCTAGGTTTCGTCCTTTCCACCAACGGCGCCAACGCGGGCTCGGAAAAAGCCTTCGTGAACTCCGCCGTAACCGTCACCGCCCTACTCGGAACGGTGAGCCTGTTCGGCATCCTGATCGCTTCAGCGGTAATGGGCGTGCCGGTGTACCGCGACATCGAACATGGCGTCAAAGACTACTATTTTACCTACCCGGTGAGTGAAAAAAGCTACCTGATAGGCCGCTACACGGGGTCTTTGCTCACCCTGTTATTCATTAGCCTCGGCATCATTTTTGGTTTGATGATCGGGTACTCACTCGGGCCAGTACTTGGGTGGGAAGAACCCGAGCGTTTCGGGCCATTGCGCATTGGTGACTACGTGAACGCTACACTGTTGTTACTTTGGCCCAACCTCATTTTGGCGGGCACCATCTTCTTTTGCCTGGTGGCGTTGACGCGTAAGATATTCGTTTCCTACGTTGGCAGTATCCTCTTTTTTATCCTGTACCTGGTGGCCGTTACGCTTTCCCAGGACCTGGAAAATCAGGACCTTGTTTCGGTGTTGGAACCTTTCGGCATTCAGGCTTACCAGGAAACGACGAAGTACCTCACACCGCCTGAGCAGAACATTTTTTATGCGTCACTCACCGGCAATTTACTGCTCAACCGCATCATTTGGCCCTTGGTGGCTTTGGCCTTATTGTTGTTCACCCTCTTCCGTTTCGATTTCGCTCGCTTTCTGGGCGGCGGAAAGCAGAAGGTGAAAAAGGCTGCTAAGGCCGATGTTTATCAGGGCGGGGCCGCAGGTGCACTGGCGATTCCCTTCGTAAAGCAGCGTTTTGGCACGGGCAGTTACGTCCGTCACATGTTCGCGCAGGCCTGGATCGAGTTTAAGTCTATTCTCCGCGATCCTTACTTCGCCGGCATCGTCTCGGGTGCTTTACTCTTCCTCTTCCTCGACGGCTGGTTTGGAAACAGCACCTACGGAACCAAAAGTTTGCCGACTACCTACGCCATGCTGGAGATGAAGAATGCAACCTACATCCTCTTCGTGATGATCATCCTGGTATTTTACACCGGCGAAGTCGTTCACCGCGACCGGACGGTTAAGTTTAACCAGATCAGCGACGCCCTGCCGGTACCCAACTGGGCCGTCTACGGAGGTAAACTGCTTACGATGGTGGGCGTAACCTTCTTGCTGGTAACGATGGTCTGGGTGATGGGCGTGGCCAACCAGACAATACAAGGTTATTACAACTACGACTTCGGCCTGTACTTTACGGATCTCTATTTGTTGACCTGGCCGCAGTACCTCGTCTTAATGTCACTAGCCTTCTTCGTACACGTGCTCGTGAACAAGAAATTCCTCGGCCACGTGATTGCCATCGGCGTTTACGCTGCGGTGCTCTTCATCCCCAGCATCATGGAGATCGATTACAATATGTTCATCTTCGGAAGTCGGCCCGGCTACACCGTCTCTGACATGAACGGCTTCGGTCACTTCATTAAAGCGGTAACGACCTTCAACGTCTACTGGATGGCTTTCGGTGCAACACTGCTGATCGTCGGCGGTCTGTTCTTTGCCCGCGGAACGGATGATGCCTGGAAAAGCCGTTTCATGCGCTTCGGCCAGGACTGGGGCATGAAGCCCGCCCTCGGAATCCTCGCTGCCTTCGTAGTCTTCTCCCTCTCTGGCTTCACGATCTACAACAATGTGAGCGTGAAGAATAGCTATGCCTCGAAAGAAACGAGTCTCGACCGGCAGGAGGCTTTCGAACGGACCTACGTCAAGTACGAAGGCTATCTGCAGCCAAAGATCACCGATACGGAGGTCTTCGTAGACCTGGTCCCCGAAGAACGGCAGGTGAAAGCCCGTGTGGTGTATAACATCAAAAATAAAGGAACTACCACGATTGATACCTTACTGATCAATCACGCCTACGGAAAGAAGACTGCAACGATGACGACCTTCCTAATTGGAGGTAAAGAACCTGAACTGGTAAAACGAGACGACGAGAACGACTTCGAAATCTATTACCTCGCCGATCCCTTGGCGCCGGGCGAAATCTCCACGATGGAGATGATCATTGACGGTGGCTTTGATGCTTTCCCCAACGAGGGGGCTCAAGAAGCCATTGTTTACAACGGTACTTTCCTCAACAACTCTATCTTTCCTTCCTTCGGTTATCCCGGCGGAGGTATTGCCTCCGACCTGGAACGCAAGAAGCGTGGCCTGGAAATCAAGGAGTACAGCCTACCTGAACAGGACGATCCCGTTGGCCGTAGCAACCTGCTCTTCACTGACGATGCCGACTTCGTAACCTTCAAGGCGACCCTCAGTACGGCGCCCGATCAGATCGCCATCGCCCCCGGAAAACTCATGAAGGAATACGAAAAAGACGGCCGCCGTTACTTCGAGTATGCCAACGAAGGAAAGATGCAGAACTTCTTCAACATCTCTTCCGCCCGCTACGAGGTGGCTGAAGACAGCTACCGGAATTCTAATGGTAAGGACGTCAAAATCCAGATATTCTACCACAAAGCGCACGACCGGAACATCGACCGCTTTATGGAGTCGGCCAAGATGAGCCTGGAGTATTACTCGGAAAATTTTAGCCCCTTCCAGTTCGATCAGCTGAGAATCCTGGAATTCCCCCGCTACGCCAGTTTTGCCCAGTCGTTCCCGAATACGGTGCCTTACGCCGAGTCCTTTGGTTGGGTGGGAGACTTCTCCGATCCCGCCGACAACGACTACGTCTTTACCGTCACCGCCCACGAAGTCGCTCACCAGTGGTGGGGGCATCAGGTAGCGCCTAGCGCCACCCGCGGCGCCAACCAGATTTCCGAAACTATGGCTGAGTACGCCTCGCTAATGGTGACCCGCCAGAAGTATGGCAATGCCGCGATGGGCAAGTTCCTGAAGTATGAGCTGGACAACTACCTCCGCTCTCGCGCCGGTGAAAGTAAGTTCGAGAAAACGCTGCTTGACAACGACAGCCAGAGCTACGTCTGGTACCGTAAGGGTGGCCTCATCATGTACGCCCTCCAGGATTATATCGGGGAGGCCAACCTAAACGCAGGTTTTGCGGAAATGATAGACAGCTTTGGCCTGAAGGAAGAACCACCCTTCGCTACCACGACCGACTGGTACGGATTCATAAAGGAGCGTACGCCCGACTCCCTGCAGTACTTCCTCAAGGAAAGCTTCGAGGAGATATGCCTCTATGAAAACCGCGCGCTGGAGGCCAAGTACAACACCAAACCCGATGCCAACGGCAAGTACAAAGTCATTCTTAAGTTAGATACCCGCAAGATCACCTACAACGGAGACCTAAGCGAAAAAGCCCGCCCCACCGAACGCAGCCTGATCGAAATTGGCGTCTTCGCTGAAGACGGAAAGAATGAGCAGGGGATGGTGGAAAAACGACCGCTATACTTGGAAAAACGCTGGCTTACTCCAGGAGAGCACGTCATTGAAATTTACGTCGACGAGGCTCCGGTCAAAGCCGGTATCGATCCCTACAATAAGCTCCTCGACCGGGTTTCGGATGATAACCTGATTGATGTGGATTTGGAGTGATAGTTGGCTTTTTGCGTGTACGCAGGATGCAGGGGGAGTTATAATCGTAGATTTTAGCAGATTACGCAGATCGACGCTGATGTACGGGTGGTTTAATCCGTGTTGATCTGCGGAATCTGCTAAGATTCGCGATTTTCCTTTTTGGCGCGCACGCAGGATGCAAAGGAAGTTGGACTGCAAAGAGCGTTTAAACGCATCGGATCGGAGTAATTTTTTAGGGACTATTTGAAAAGATAGCTGCAGTTCTCTACTACTCTCCAATAAAATTAGTCACGATCTCAAACAACGCCTCCGGCCGCTCAGCATGCACCCAGTGCCCGGCTCCATCAACGGTTTCTACCCTCGCCTGCGGGAAGAGAATGTTGATAAGCTCTACATCATCGTCCTGAACGTAGCCGCTATTGCCACCCCGAATGAAGAGTGTCGGTCCGTCGTAGGCATCGCCGAAATTGCCAACGGCCCCAGTTAGCTTTTCGTAGTTGGCTTTGATCGCCGGCAGGTTCATCCGCCACTGATAGCCACCCTCCGGATTGCGGGCTAGGTTCTTCAGCAGGAAGAGCTGGACGCCAGGGTTGGGCATGTACTCGTTCATCAGGCGGGCGGCTTCCTTACGGTCAGAAATATCGGCGGGGTCAAAAGCTTCCAGTGCCGCAAAGACATCGTTGTGGCCCGGGCGGTACTGGCGTGGCGTAATGTCTACCACGATCAGTTTTTTTACAAGGTCAGGGTAAGTTAGGGCGGTTTGCATCGCGACCTTGCCGCCCATGCTGTGGCCCATCAGGTAGCACTCGTCGATGCTCTTCTCCTCCAGGAGGGCAGCAACGTCTTCGGCCATCAGGGCGTAGTTCATTTCGTCGCTGTGGAAGCTGCGGCCGTGGTTGCGAAGGTCCACTAGGGTAACGGTGTAGTTCTCCGCCCAGCGGCGGGCCAGGGTGCTCCAGTTGTCCAACATACCGAAGAGGCCGTGGAGGATTACGAGGTTCGGCCCGGTACCGTAGGTTTTATGGTTTAGCATGGGAGGTTATTGAACGTTCGGCAAAATTATTCTGATGTAGGTAGTGCCGGCGGTTGGAATGTGAATTTCGGATGAAAATATGAGCGGAATAATAAAGGTTCATCTGAAATTTTCGGCCCGAACGGCGGTAGCTTCTAATCAGGAGTTGGGCTATCGCCGTCATTTTTTTCTGCCTCTTTTTTACTTTCCACTTTTCTAACCGGGGGCAATTCTCCCCGAATCCAAAGATCCCGCTGCGGAAACGGAATCTCCACGCCTCGTGCCCGGAAGGCAGCGTCGATGGCCAGCCGGATGTCACTTCTGGTATCTTCGATGCGCATAAAGTCACGCGTCCAGAAAATAACGTCGAAGTCAAGTGAGGAGTCTCCGAAATCGAGGAAACGAACGAAGGGAGGTGGTGAGTCTAGTGTACGGCTGTGCTCTTTAGCCGCGTTGATCAGGATCTCCTTCACTAGTGCAGTGTCCGAACCGTAAGCAACCCCCACTTTAACGTGAAAACGAGCCTTGCGCTCCACCTGGCTCCAGTTCGTCACGTTCTCGCCGATTAGCTTAGAGTTGGGGACAAAGATGATGATGTCGTCCCGGGTTTCAACGATGCTGGTTCGGGCTCCGACCTTGCGGACGGTACCTACTTCGTGGCCCGCTAGCTGAATTACATCGCCCACCTTTACGGAGCGTTCGAAGAGGATGATGATGCCGCAGATGAGGTCGTTGAACGTTTGCTGCAGGCCAATACCAATACCGACCAACAGCGCCGCAGCGCCCGTCCAGATACCGATTAGGTTGAAGCCCGCCTCTTGAATAACGAGTAGTACGCCAATCAGATAAGCGAAATAGGTGAGGAGGCGGTTGATGGCAAACTGGCTACCGGTGTCGATTTTGCTACGGTCGTAATAGCCTTTCAGTAGGAAGGAGGTGAAAAAACTGAGGACCAGGTTCATCAGTAGGAAAACGAATGTAGCTTTAATAATCTTGCCGATGGTGAGTTCGATGCCGGTAGTACCTGCCGCATTTGTTGGTATGGTGAACGGGTGGTAAAACGCCAACCCGGTTTCCGTTGCGAAGAACATAATGACCAGAATGATGAGCACCGGGCGTAGCCACCGTACTCTATCTGGCTCATTACCCGCAACGGTTTCACCTTGCTTTCTGGCCACGGTGCGGATGCGGTGAAATCGTTGGGTGAGGATCTCTCCGAGGACCAGGTCCAGAATATTAGCGACGATGTAGGTAACTAGGACCTTCACCAGGGTACTAATCTTAAGGATGAAATGCAAGCCCGAACCATCATTGGCCGCGCCGGGGTTCTCCATTTCAATTCGCTTCAACTCATCAGGCGAAAGTTTTTCGAGAACGATATTGATAAGCTCCTGATCTAACTCAAGTGTTCTGAGAACACCGACCACAAAAAAGCCAAAGGCTGTAAAGCGAACGGCCTTTCGTATCCGCCCACGATTCACCTCTAGGGTCGAATCCATACCGTAGTACCAGGGAAATATTTTATGCTCAAGCAGCCAGTACACAAAAATTAGAACCGCCGCTAAAAAGCCGATTACGGCAAGTTGCGCCATGTTCGCAGTAAAGCTACCAACGTTGAAGAGTTCTATGTTGCTGAGTTGTTCCATATGGGCTTCCGCAAAAGTAGTAGTAAAAAGGGAAAGTATGAGTATTTAGACTACTCCTGTAACGTGCGGCAGTCTAAATGCTGAACGCTAAAAGCTAAACGCTTTAAACCTCCCTCTGCACCCGCGTTCGCGCCGCCTAACTATCTTCGCGTCCATGCTGAAATTGCTGCGCCGTCTTTTCTCCACAAAAGACCAACCAACGAAAGACTCAACGAGTCAACTGACTAACGAACCAATCGACCCCGCTATGAAATTCCTCATTGTAGGCTTGGGTAACCCAGGCCCCAAGTACGAAAATACCCGCCATAATATTGGCTTCCGCGTGCTGGAGCACCTGAGCGAAGACTGGTCGTCGTGCAGCCACGGCCAGATGGCTAAAATCAAACACCGGGGTAAGCAAGTGCTGCTGCTGAAGCCTGATACCTTCATGAACCTGAGCGGGAAGGCGGTGCGCTACTGGATGCAAAAAGAAAATATCCCGAAGGAAAATGTGCTCGTAATCGTCGACGATCTCCACCTCGAATTCGCAGCCCTGCGCCTGCGGGGAAAGGGCTCCGATGCTGGCCACAACGGCCTGAAATCCATCGATCAGCTCACCGGTGGCAATAATTACGCCCGCCTGCGCTTCGGCATCGGCCGCGATTTTCAACCTGGCCAGCAAGCCGACTACGTACTCTCGGAATGGAGGAGCGATGAGCTGAAAAAACTGGTGGAAACGATCAAAAATGCCGCTGAAATGTCGCTGAGTTTTTGTGCGCACGGGCTGCAGAATACTATGAATAAGTTTAATGTTGGTAAGCCGAAAAAGAAGAAAGAACCTAAAAAAGAGGACGAGCAAGGGATAGATGAAGAGAAGAAATAAGCACAGGCATTCCGCAATACATACCATAAAATTTACCTATCTTCCCAACCACTTTCCCTTCACGCTGTTACGCCGTTACATGCCAAAACAACAAGTAACAATAGTCGGTGCTGGTTTTGCCGGCCTATCCGCTGCCTGCTACCTCGCACGCGAAGGCTACCAGGTCCGCATTCTAGAAAAGAATGATGGCCTCGGCGGCCGCGCGCGTACCTTCCACCATGAGGGTTTTCAGTTCGATATGGGCCCCAGTTGGTACTGGATGCCAGAAGTGTTCGAACGCTTTTTTAACGACTTCGGCAGCTCCGTCAAGGACCATTATGAACTGATCCGACTTGACCCCAGCTACGAAATCGTATTTGGCAAGGACGACCTGATGGACGTCCCCGCCAACGACAAAGCACTCTTTGCTCTTTTCGAACGCCTCGAACCAGGAAGTTCGGCAACCTTGGCGAAGTTCCTCGAAGAAGCAGAGTACAAGTATCGCGTCGGCCTCGGCGAATTCGTGCAGAAGCCCGGCCACTCGATCATGGACTTTGCGGACCTACGCGTCGTCAAAGCCAGTATGAAATTGCAGATGCTGACGGACATGTCTACCTACGTTCGTAAGCGTTTCAAGCATCCGCAACTCCGGAAATTGCTAGAATTTCCAGTGCTCTTTCTCGGCGCAACGCCCGAAAATACGCCCGCGCTCTACAGCCTTATGAACTACGCCGACCTCTCGCTCGGCACGTGGTATCCGCTTGGCGGCATGCATAAAATCATCGAGGGGATGGTTAGTGTAGCCAAAGGGCTAGGTGTAGAAATATGGGCGGGGTCGCAGGTGCAAAGTGTGCTGACGGAGCAGGCTAAGGTTAAGTCAGTCACTACGGCCGATGGTAAGGTCTACGAAACGGACATCCTCGTCTGCGGAGCCGATTACCACCATTTCGAACAGGAAGTGCTCGCACCCAAAGATCGGATCTACAGTGAAAGCTATTGGCAGAAACGCACTATGGCACCTTCCAGCCTTCTCTTTTACGTTGGCCTGGACCGGAAAATCCCTAACCTCCACCACCACACCCTCTTCTTCGACGCCGATTTTGACCGCCACGCCCACGAAATTTACGAGGAGCCGACCTGGCCGGAAGATCCGCTTTTCTACGTCTGCGCCCCTTCGGTTACCGATTCCTCCGTAGCACCGGAAAACCAGGAAAACTTATTTTTCCTTCTCCCTCTTGCTCCCGACCTCGATGATACCGAAGCCCGTCGTGAGCATTACTGGAACCTGATGTGCGATCGCTTTGCCGAACGTACGGGGATAGACATCCGGCCTCACGTAGTTTACAAACGCGGCTTCGCACACAAAGAATTCAAGGAAGACTATAATGCCTTCCGCGGCAACGCCTACGGACTAGCGAACACGTTGACGCAGACAGCATTTTTAAAACCAAAGCTGCGTAGTAAAAAACTGCGCAACCTGTGGTACACCGGCCAGCTTACAACCCCCGGGCCGGGGATGCCTCCCAGTATTATTTCCGGGGAAGTGGCCGCTCGCGATATTCATCAGGCGATCACCGGAAAGAAAGACCTGACTTCTTATCAGACCAAATCGACTCATGCTTAGCCTTTACAAAGAAGTTTGCCGGGAGTGCGCCTCCCTCATCACCCGCCGCTACAGTACTAGCTTTAGCCTGGGTATCCGCGTGTTCGATAAAGCACTGCGGGCACCGATCTACGGCATCTACGGCTTCGTTCGCTTTGCCGACGAAATCGTCGATACCTTCCACGATAAAGACAAAGCGAAGCTGTTGGCCCGCTTCCGCAACGATACCTACCTCGCCATAGAGGAGGGCATCAGTCTGAACCCCGTCCTGCAGGCCTTTCAGGAAGTCGCTAACGAGTACAATATCGGCCGCGACCTCATCGACCCTTTTCTCGACAGTATGGCGATGGACCTCGAGTTCTCTACCTACCACGATGATCTGTACGAGACTTACATATATGGTTCCGCTGAAGTGGTAGGTCTGATGTGCCTCAAGGTCTTCGTGAAGGGCGACGACGCCGAGTACGAACGCCTGAAGCCAATGGCCCGAGCACTAGGCTCTGCTTTTCAGAAAATTAACTTCCTGCGCGACATCAAGTCCGACTACGAAGAGCGGGGCCGTGTTTATTTTCCCGGTGTAGATTATAATCGCTTCGACCAGACCACCAAGCAAGCTATCGAAGCTGATATCAAAAAAGACTTTGACTTCGCCTACGAAGGGATTAAGCAGTTACCCGATAGTGCGCGCCTCGGTGTTTACCTGGCCTACGTCTACTATACTAAGCTTTTCCAGAAGATTAAGAATTCTCCGGCCACTCGCGTTGCCGAGGAACGGATCCGGGTACGGGATGGAAAGAAGGTTTATTTATTGGCTACCTCTGCTGTTCGTGCTCGGTTTGGGTTGTTGTAGTCGTTAATATAAGCAACTATACCGCCTCACAAAGAGCCACCTCGGCTACGCTCGACCGGTTGAATATTGGATTCGCACCGTTGCGCTTCAGTGATACGGCCTTTTTAAAACAGTCCGCTCATTAAGCGTAGCTGAGGGAACTAAGATCAGCATTTTTGTCGCAGCGAACATCCGCCACGTTAATTAGGCACCCAAAGCGCAAATCGTTTTTTCCATAAAAAGGAAAGCCCCCCGCTAATGCTAGCGAGGGGCTTTCCTTTTTAAAAATATAACCAACGGTAAGTTTAATTAACCGTCAGTCTCATCAGGCAGTTTGGTTTAGTAGCCGGGATTCTGTGGCAAAATTTCGGGACCCTGCAGATCAATCTGTCCCTGTGGAATTAGGTAGAAAAGGTTCTAGGGAGACGTGAAGGTGTACCGGAATAAGCTATGGGCAGAAACTGCTGCTCGTTCTTAAAACAGTCCGCTCACTAAGTGTAGCTAGGGGGACTCAAATTAGCGTTTGTGTAGCAGCGAACGTCAGCCATATTAAATAGGCACCCAAAACGCAAACCCTTCTCCTCTATAAAAAGAGAAGCCCCTCGCTAATGCTAGCAAGGGGCTTTTCTTCTTTTAAATACAACCAACGGTAACTTTAATTAACCGCTAGTTTCATCAGGTAGCCTGGTTTAGTAACCGGGGTTCTGCGGCAGAATTTCGGGACCCTGCAGGTCAATCTGTCCCTGTGGAATTGGGTAGAAAAGATCCTGGGGAGACGTGAAGGTCGCACCGGTGTAAGCTATGGGCAGAAACTGCTGCTCGTTCGCAATGATGCGGTCAAGTTCTGCTTTAGCGATGCCCCAGCGGCGCAGGTCAAAGAAACGGTGACCTTCGCCACTTAGCTCCAGCTTGCGCTCGAAGTACAGAGCCTGAAGGGCTGCGCCCTTACTGGCGAAAGAGGTGTAAGTAGAGATCTCGTAGTTGGCGGCGGGGGTACCGTCGTCGTTCATGATCCAGCTACTAGTACCGATTGCCCGCTCGCGGACTTCGTTGATCAGGGCAAGACCGGCATCGAGGTTATCCGACTCAATTTCAGCTTCGGCCAGCATGAGCAGGACGTCGGAGAAACGGAGGACGTTATAGTTCATCGAGGCGTAGCCTTTGGTCCAGGAGGTTCCGTCAGAGAGCGAACCTTCTTGGCTTGCGTAGTACACGAACTTCTTGGGCGAGTAAGGGCCACCGTAGGGCTGATCCCGGACGTAAGGGGCACCGGGGTGAGGTCCGAAGCCGAGGTAGGGAATACTGCGGCGACCTACACTGTGGTCAAGGCGGGGGTCAACGGGACCTACGTCTGCAGTGAAGGGATCATTACCACCAAGCCCCTGGTCGTTCACTAGCCGGTTGGCAGTGCTGTTGTAGGAGTTATCGAGCAAGGGCAGGCCACCGCTGGTACGGTAGGAGTTGGCCAGGTCGAAAGATGGCTGGAAGAAACCACAGCAGTTGCCGGGCCCGTTGTTGTGCGGGAAGTTCAGCACGAAGTCCGGGTTGGCGACGTTTGTCGTGCCGGAGTTAGCGGCAGCCTGAACGGCGAATACGGATTCTTTGCTGTTATCAAACTCGGCGTTGAACGCGTCAGCATAGTTATTGAGCAGGCCGTAAGGCTGGCCGTTGGTAGTCTGACCGTTGGTCACAACATTCCGAATAACGGTGCGAGCATCGCCCCATTTTTCCTGGTACAGCAGGGTCTTACCTAGGTAAGCACCAGCTGCCCATTTGTTGGCACGACCGGCCTGACCAAGTGTCTCGGGCAGGTTATCGTAGCCAAAGCGGAAATCAGCTTCGATTTCGTCCCAGATTTCGACGGAGGAAGCAACCATCTGCTGCTCTTCCAAAGAAAGTCCTTCGACGAGGAAGGGAGCTTGATTGTAGGAAATCTTCAGCTGGAAGTAGTAGTGTCCACGTAGGAAACGGGCTTCTCCTTCAATGCGGACGCGGTCGGCGGCGGTCAACTGCACATCGGTAGAAATACTTAGCAGTTTCAGAACGGAATTGGCACGGGTAATGCCGTCGTAAATACCAACCCAACGATCGTTCGGGATGCGGGAAGTTGCTTCCAGCTTGTACTGTACGAGTTCGTTGATGTCAGTAAAGTCACCGTCGTTGGTGCCTTTATTGGCTTCACCGCCTTGGATGGATCCGTTGGCCCAGTTAGAAGCACCGGAGAAGTAATTACCACGGCCGCCGAGGCTAGCGTAGGCACCCAGGAGGGCACCTTCGACACCGGCTTCCGAACTGAGTACGGTTTCATCGAGTGCACCACGGGGGGCTACTTCGAGAAAGTCTTCGCTACACGTCCATAGCAGGCTCGCCATAAGGAGGGACGCTAGGGGTAGCAGGAAAAAGCGAGTTAATGCTTTCATATTATTATTGTTTTGATAGTTATACTTAGTTAAAAGTCCAAACTGAGATTAAAGTTGAATCCACGGGTTACGGGGTAGTTGCCTACGTCAACACCGAAGTCGGTGTCAGCTGATCCACCAACGGCAGGGTCGAGGCCCTCGTATCCGGTAAAGGTGAATAAGTTCGTAGCGGAAACGGCCACACGGAGGTTGTTGAACATGCCGTTGAGGGCATCATCGTCGAGGGTGTAACCGAGTGTAATGTTCTGCATGCGCAGGTAAGAACCATCCTCTACGTAGTAGCTGGTGGACTGCTGTGAAGTACTGAAGTTAGAAGCGGTTTCGTAGATCGGGACGGAAGTGTTGGGGTTCTCCGGCGTCCAGCTGTTGAGTACACGGGTAGAAACGGAGGCTCCCTTGAAGGTGCCGTAGAAATCAGTGAACCACTTAGAGTTGTTATAGATCTCGTTGCCGAGGCTGGCGTAAAGGAAAGTACCGAAGTCGAAATTCTTGTAGTTCAACCTGATGTTCAGACCACCGGTGAAGTCAGGAACGGCACTTCCGAGGAAGGTACGGTCGGCTTCGTCGACGATGCCATCGGGCATGCCCGTAAGGTCACCATCTTCGTTACGACTGTTGTTGTCCTCGAAACGGAAACGTCCGGGAGCAGCATCGCTCTGGGTGGCAGCGCTGGCCACTTCGGCGTCGTTCTGGAAAAGCCCGGTTACTTGGTAGCCCCAGAAGGAAGACAGGGACCGCCCCACTTGGTTACGTACGATTGAGCCAGTAATCCGGCTGCCTCCGCTTTCGAAGAAGTCAACGTCGTCGGTGAATTTGGTGATCTCGTTCTTCAGTAAAGCACCGTTTAGGCTTACTTCGAAGCCGAAGTCACTGCTGATCTTATCACGGTAGATGACTGCGAAATCAACACCCTGGTTAAGCATGCTACCGATGTTGGTAGAAGGTGAGATGGCCGCACCGTTAACGGCAGGCAGCGGAAGTTGAACGAGCAGGTCGTTGGTTACCTTACGCCACAGGTCCATGATCACATCCACCTTGCCACCGAGAATGGTAGCATCGAAGCCGATGTTGGAGGTGACGGAAGTCTCCCAGCGAGCGTTCTCAGAACCGATACGGTTCTGGAAAAAGCCGATATCGACCGCGCTGTTACTGCCGTCGATCGGGTAACTGGAGGATCCCAGTGACTGGGCAAACAGAGAGAAACGGTTGTTGGCGTTTACGTTGTTGGAGTTACCCATCTCGCCCCAGCCACCGCGGATTTTCAAGTCCGTGAAGAAACCTTGGTTAGCCATGAAGGGTTCGGCCGTTACTCGCCAGGCGGCGGAGAAGGCAGGGAATGTACCGCTACGCTGGTTGGCACCAAAGCGGCTAGACTCATCCCGACGAAGGGTTGCGCTTAAGTAGTACCTGTCGCTCCAGTTGTAGTTCAACTGACCGAACACGGAAGCAAACTTAACGGGGACGCCGTAAGAACTGAAGGGCGGGTTGGCCTGAACGGTGGAGAGGTTGACGAAGTTGACGTCGCGGCTGAAAGGATTGATACCGCTGGCACCACTGGTCCGTCCGTTACCACCTTCGATGGCTTCGTAGCCGACCAGTACGTCAAAGTTGTTGGAACCGATAGACTTCTTGTACTTAGCGGTGTTCGTCCAGGTCCAGTCGTTGAAGTAGCCCTGGTTTTCTCCGTAACCGAAACTACCGTTGTTCTCGGAGTTTTCGTAGGTCTGACGGTTGTAGAAATTACTGTGGAAACCGATGAAGCCACCGCCAAAGCTGGAGCGAAGTACGAGGTTCTTAACGGGCTCAATTTCTACGTAGACGTTACCGAATACACGGTTGCTGAAACCTCTGTTATTGGCAACGCCATCGCGTTCGGCAACGGGGTTACGAGGGTTGTTGAAACCCGAAGCGCGCGTACCGGCGTAGCCTCCAAACTCGTCGTAGACGGGAATGATGGGGTTCATCCGGAAAGCACCAAGGATGCTGTTCTCATCGTCAGCAACACCAGCGCCGCCACCGCCACCGAGCAGACCGTTGGTCTTACGGTGCGTGATCTGCAGGTTTTGGCCAATGCGGATGTGCTTGCCTAGGTCGAATTCGGTGTTAGCACGGAAGGTGTAGCGCTCGAAATCGTTGTTAAGCAGAATACCTTCTTGTACTTGTGCACTCATGCCAACGTAGTAGCGTGCGGACTCCGTGGAGCCAGTAAAGCCAAGAGTATGACGCTGAAGGATACCGGTACGCGTAATCGCGTCGTACCAGTCGGTACCTTCTTTGTTCGCCCGCATCACTTGGTAAAGAGAACCTGCCCGAGCATCTACGTTGTAGAGCTCGCGCTGTGCTGCCAGGTCAACGGTGCCACTGACGCCAGCCGCGTTACCTACCATGATGTAGTCTGGTATTACGGGGGTGGCACCGTCACCGTACTGGGGGTGACCCCAGCCGGATTCGCCGGGCGAAAGACCGTCGTTACGCAGCGCTTCCCATGCCTTGTCGGCATCCTGCTGAGGGTTTAGGACACTGAAGCCTTTTCCCGGATCGGTAAAGCCGAACAGTCCGCTGTAGCTAACTTTGAGTGGCTGGGCTGTTTTCTTACCCCGTTTGGTTTGAATAACCACTACGCCGCTGGCTGCACGCGAACCGTAGATAGAGGCCGATGCGGCATCTTTCAGAATCGAGGTCGCCTGGATATCATCCGGGTTAAGGAATTCGATGTTGTTTACCGGTACACCATCTACAACGTATAGCGGTGCGTTGCCCCCGAAGGAACCGAAACCACGAATACGAATGATGGAACTCGTGCCGGGCTGGCCGTTGGTAATGACCGTTACGCCAGGTGCGCGGCCCTGAAGCTGCTGCTCAACGTTACCGCTGGGAATCTGGGCGAGTTCTGCCGTGCTTACCGTAGATACGGCACCCGTCGTTTGTCGCTTACTCGTAACGGTATAACCCGTAACGACAATCTCGTCAAGTGAGACGCCTTCAGCAAGTACGATGGCGATGGTGGTGCGGCCGTTGATGGAAATTGTCTGAGTCTCGTAACCAGTGTAAGAGATGACCAACTGGGTAACGCCTTCTGGAATGGAGAGGGTGTAGTTGCCATCGAGGTCAGCAACCGTACCGGTATTAGTTCCTTTAGCTAGGATGGTTGCCCCTGGAAGGGAGAAGCCATCCGTATCCAGTAACGTACCAGAAATGTTAGTTTGAGCGCTAACTGCTGCCGTCCCTAGGACGAATAGCAGTAGGCAAAGAAGTTGTTTCATAATAAATAAGTTGTACTATTGTAAGTATGACCGAAAAAATATTCGCATGATTAGGTGCTCCTAAACGAGAACGGAACTTACCCGAAAATGGCTGCCTTAAGAGTTGCTACTTTTTTTTTAAGAAAGCAATTACGGAAATCTTATGAAGATTTAGGGGTCGTAAACGAAGAAAAGTTTGTAAAACTCCCACAATTATAGAATATAAATCCGTAATTAGATACACTAAAGTCAAACTATTTTTCCTTAGTGTTCAAAAAACACTTACTGACTCTGCGATAACAGCATTTTGGGCTGGTTATAACCCGCTTGTCGCACCAAATATTTCGCGGGGGCGTTATCAAAGCGAACCGCATCTGCCGGGTTGTTGGGAAAGATCCATTCGTCTGGTTCGAAAAAAAACTACTATCCTTGTACTCGGGATTCCCTAGAAGTTGCTAAAGTTAATCACCACCTTATGTCGATGTCAAAACAATGCTGGTGCCTCTGCCTGCTCCTTTTATTTTTCCTTTGCACTTGCGCGCCGCCGCCCCCAATCCCTCTTTTTGAACTTACGGACAGCCAGAATACCGGCCTGGCCTTTGCCAACCATGTTGCCGAAGACGATACCTTCAATATTCTTGATTTTGAGTACGTCTATAACGGTGGCGGCGTTGCTGTGGCGGACTTTAACGGGGACGAGCGGCCCGACCTCTATTTTACAGGAAACACGGTGCCCAACGCGCTCTACCTCAATAATGGTGACCTTAAGTTTGAAGACGTAACGGAACGAAGCAACACCGGGGCTGCGGAGCGTTGGTGCAGTGGGGTGGTCGTTGGAGATGTGAACGCGGATGGCCGGCCGGACCTCTACGTTTCCGCCACCGTATATACCCCCGGTAGCCGCCGAAAAAACTTGCTCTTCATTAATGAGGGTAACGATGCCGACGGCGTCCCCCGTTTCAGCGATCAGGCAGAGGCCTATGGACTGGCAGATACCACCAATACCACCCAGGCCGCCTTTCTTGATTACGACCGCGATGGGGACCTAGACCTCTACCTCGTCGTCAATGAAATGGATAACCGCCTGATCCCTAACCGCTATGTCCCTAAACGTAGAGACGGCAAGGGCCGTAGGAACGACCGGCTCTATCGCAACGACGGCGATCAGGGCAATGGTCATCCCGTTTTTACCAACGTTACTCTGGCCGCTGGTATCAATATGGACGGCTACGGACTCGGACTCAGCATTTGTGATCTCAACCACGATGGGTGGCCGGACATCTACGTCACCAACGATTACGTCACTAATGACCTCCTCTGGATTAATAATCAGGACGGAACGTTTACCGACCGGGCCGACGACTACTTCAAGCACAGTGCCTACTCGGCCATGGGTAACGAAGTGGCCGACCTCAACAACGACGGGCTGGAAGACGTCATCGCCCTCGATATGTTTCCCGAAACCAACGCCCGCCGGAAGTCGATGATGCCTCCCAATAACTACCATGCCTATATCAACAACGAGCGCTACGGCTACCAGTACCAGTATACCCGCAACGTGCTTCAGCTGGCCCAGGGGCAACGGCCCGGTGAAAACGGCGCGCCCATTTTTGCGGAAATCGGCGGCTTTGCCGGCGTTGCGGCTACCGACTGGAGCTGGTCGCCGCTGGCCGCTGACTTCGATCACGACGGTGACCGCGACCTTCTGATCTCCAATGGTTTCCCGAAGGACGTGACCGATGCCGACTTTATGGACTACAACGTAACCGTCGGCAACATCGCCAGCTGGCAAATGCTGATGCCCAAGATCCCTTCCGTCAAAATTGCCAACTACGCCTACGCCAACGATGGAGGTGACGTACCGTCCTTCCGCAAAGTCACTGAAGAATGGGGCCTCAACCAGCCTTCCTACAGCAACGGTGCAGCTTACGTCGACCTCGACGGGGACGGAGACCTAGACTACGTGGTCAACAACATTAACGACAAATGCTTCCTGTACCGCAATACCCTGATGGATGGCGAAGCAGAAAAAGGAAACTATCTGGCCGTTCGTTTGCGCCAAAAAAATGATAATACCGCCGCCATTGGTGCCCGCGTTGACCTTTCCGATGGGCAGGGACGCTTGCTGTCCACGGCCTTCCAGAGTCCGGTGCGCGGTTACCTTTCCAGCGTAAGCCAGGACCTACACTTCGGGCTGGATACCCTGACGACGGCCGACCTGACGGTCACCTGGCCCGATGGCCGTCAGTCTCGCCATGCCGTTACCTCCGTCAACCAGTTGCTGACCATCGACGGCCCCGCCGGTAAACAGCCTGAAAATGGGGAAGTAGCAAATAGGACGACCTCTACGTACTTGCGGGAAGCCTCGGGCCTGGTCTCGGCATTCGGCCCGCACAAAGACAGTCTGTTCATTGATTTTAACGTCCAGCCGCTATTACCTCATAAGCTTTCGGAGTACGGCCCCGGGCTGGCGGTGGCCGATGTGAACGGCGATGGCCTTGACGACCTTTACCGCAGCGGCTCCCACTTCTACACCGGGGAATTACTCCTGCAGCAAGCCGACGGTAGTTTCCGAACGGACCCCACCGCCATCGACTTGCCAAACGGGCCCGAAGAACTCGGTAGCTTGTTCTTTGATGCGGATGGAGACGGAGATGCAGACCTGTTTCTCGCCTCCGGCGGCAGTGAGCTCAGCCTCGACAGCGACGATTACCTGGATCGCCTGTTGATCAACGACGGCACCGGTAAGTTCACCCATGCGGCCACTGCCCTGCCCGCAGTCAAAAATTCTTCCTCCTGCGTTCGCGCCGCAGACGTCGACCGTGATGGAGACCTGGATCTCTTCGTTGGTGGGCGACTTACTCCCGCCCGCTACCCTGAGCCCGTAGACAGCTACCTGCTGATCAACGATGGCCGGGGGAAATTCACAACCGCCAATTCAGCGATTTTTGAAAAACTCGGACTCGTGACCGATGCGCTCTTCACCGATTATGACAATGATGGGTGGATTGACCTGTTGGTGGCAGGCCAGGGTATGCCCCTCCGGCTCTTTCGTAATACCGACGGCTCCTTCGCTGACGCCACGCCCACCGTTTTTCGCGAGCACACCGGCTGGTGGAACGGGCTGACCGGTGCCGACTTCGATCAGGATGGAGATATAGATTACGTGGCGAGCAACTTTGGTGGCAATCATCTTTACCACCACAACGGCGAAGACTTCGTCGCCCTTTATGGTGCCGATTTCGACGGCAACGGTGGATACGACTTACTACTGGGCGACCGTGCGCTGGGGCCGGAAGGCAAACTGGAAGAATATCCGCACTTCCAACGGAAGGATACCGAAAAGCAACTCGTTGCGGTTAAGCGGCGCTATCTTTTACACCAAGATTTTGGTAAAGTGACCATGCAGGAGTTACTGGCGGGTTTTTCGACCAAAGACGTCACGGCACTAAAGGCTAATTACTTACGGTCTGCATGGATTGAAAACCTGGGAGATGGTCAGTTTAGCTTTCATCAATTGCCGGCCGCCGCTCAATTAGCGCCGCTCTTCGCTGTTACTGCCGTTGACCTTAACCAGGACGGACATGAAGACCTGGTCGCCGTTGGGAATGATTATGGCACCGAAACCGGCGGTGGCCGTATCGACGCACTTAATGGTCTCGCTCTTTTGTTTGATCCCTCAACGAAGTCTTTCCGCTCCCTTTCCGTAGGGGAAAGTGGGCTTTACGTACCGGGCAACGGGCGTAGCCTAGTATGCTTACGTGGAGCAGAGGGGCAAGTACTGGTGGCAGCAGAGAACCAGGGGGAAACCCGCGCTTACGAGTTGGCCGCCGCCGGGGGGCGTTGGTACCAGCCTGGTGCGGGGGCGGCACGGCTTCTACTTACGCACATGGATGGCCACCAGAGCGTGAAGGAGTGTTATTATGGTAGTGGTTTTCTTAGCCAGAGTAGCCGAAATGTTTGGTTGGCGGAGACAGTGGTGGAGGTTGAGGAGGTCGCTTTCAAGTAGTCACCTTCTTAGGGCGGGGCCGCAGGTGCAGAGGTCGCTTTTGAGGGAGCATCTTAGTCCAGTCGTAAAAGTAAGAATAAGTCGGCAAAACGCTTGCTTACTATGAGTACAACTATGCAAGGAATCCTTCGCCTCATTCAACACCAAAATTCATCAGCACCTTACCCACAAATTCAATATTGACAGACCACTAGGGCTGTTATTGAATTGGCGCTCCTAATAACCTGGAGAAAAAAAGCTCCACCTCTCGTGAGAGAGGTGGAGCTAGGAAGTAGTATGAAACAAATAGTAAGTTTTAGCAAAGAATGCCAGGGTAACGAAGCCAGGGTAAACATGGCTTCGCATCCCTAAGTACTAGTAGTTCGGGTCTTGCGTGATGGTAGCCGCGCCGTCTTTGAAAGAGCGATCGATAGCTTCAGTAGGAATCGGGAAGAAAACATTTTTGTTTGCCGTGAAATTTTCTCCCTGTAGGTAAACGCGGTGCTCGGATTCGCTGCTCAGGTAAGCATTGAGCACCTCATTCTGTACGCCCCAACGCTGGAGGTCGAAGAAGCGGTGGCCTTCAAGGGCTGTTTCCAGCCGGCTTTCGAAGCGTACCGCTTGGCGTGCTACACCCTGGTCGGACCAAGCATCAGTGTAAGTGGCCACCATGTAGTTGGCCGCTACTTCACCCTCGACGAGGCTGAAATCCTGACGACTGGTGGAACCTTGGGTTGCCATGGGAATGAAGTCTGCTTCGTTACCTGCACGCATCCGGATCATGTTGACCAGTTCGCGTGCCCGTTCCAGGTTACCGAGTTCTACTTCGGCTTCAGCCAGCCATAGCATTACCATTCCGTAGCGCATGATGCGGTAGTTATTGGCAGAAAGGTTACCCCAGCCATTAATTCCCTGCGCTTCGGGCTCAGCGACATGCTTCATGGAGGAGAAAGGACCGGCGTAAGACACGTCGCGGATGAAGTCCGTCTGGTGAATCTGGAAATTTTTGTAAAGAATGCCGGGGCGACCGACAGTGTGGTCCAGGCGGGGGTCGAGAGGAGCGGTGTACTCCGTTTCCGTCGTTACGTCTTCGTCATTAAAACCATCGAGCAGCGGAAGCCCGTTGGCATCGACCCGGAAAGAGTTGACGAGGTTCTGAGAAGCCTGGTAGAACCCACAGCAACCCCAAGGGGCAATGTAGGGGTGAGCCAAGCCGACACCAGCAGTGGCGGCGTCGCCCGTAGCACTACTGACCGCGTACTGGACTTCCCAGATGGATTCAGCGTTATTACGGGTGGAGACGAGGAAGTTCTCGGAGAAGCGTGGTACCAGAGTATAGAGATTGCTGTTAACGATTTCATCCAGCAGGGTTTTTGCCTCTTGGAGTTTTGCCGTGTTAGCACTTCCGTCGGCGTTCCAGCCCTGGTACATTTTAGCCTTGGCCAGGAAGGCTTTGGCGGCCATTTTCGTGGGGCGTCCTACTTCTGCCTGGTTGTCCGGCAGCGAGGCGGCAGCCTGCAAAAAGTCATTTTCGATCCGGTCCCAAATGGGCCCGTCGTTAGGGACTTTGGTGGACTCAACATCGTTGAGGTCGTACACATCGTCACCTACGTAGATTGGGGAGCGCCACATCTTCTGAGCTTCGAAGTGGAACAGGCCCCGGAGGAATTGCGCTTCGGCAATAATCTGAGCGCGGCGACTTTCGTTGAGTGCTTCGACGGCTCGGGCGGTGGTGATCACATCGTTCGCGCGGGCGACACCTTTGTAGAGGCCGCGCCATTTGTTACGGATGTGACCGTTGAAGGAGTTGAAGTCATAACGTTCCAGAAATGACTGCTCCGGCTGGTCACCGGCGTCCGTACCCTTCAGGCCGTTATCGGAAGTAATGCCACCGAATACCCAGTTGGTAATGTCGTTGTTCCAGGCTGCTTGGCCATCGAGCCCCTGACCGTCAACCATGGCGTATGCACCGATGAGAAGACTTTCGACGCCGTCGGGCGTTTGGGTGGATGCGCTACTAATTTGCCCCTGGGGGGTCTTCGTCAGGAAATCATCGCCACAACTGGTGAAGATTAGCCCTATGGCGACTAGTGGAAGAAAGAGATATATTTTTTTCACTATAAAAAAATTGTATTATGATAGAAGCACTATAACCGGTACGGCAATTCGTACCGTACCGGTTATAGCATTTGGATAAGTTACTAGAAACTGGCGTTCAGGCCGAAGAGGATCGTCTTGGATACGGGCATATAGCCACCGTCAAAACCGATGGTGGTGTCCGCATTAGACTGAATTTCTGGATTGAGGCCGGTATAACCGGTGAAGGTGAACATGTTCTGCCCCTGGAGGTAAACCTTCAGGTTGCCCAGACCAAGCTTGGACCTGAGAACCTGAGGAATAGTGTAAGTAAGCTGAATGTTCCGGATACGGAAGAAGCTGCCGTCCTCTATCAGGTAGTCCGTAACCTGGTTACTGATCTGATCGTTGGCGTCCATGATCGGTGAGGTAGCATTGGGGTTAGCTGCAACCCACTGCTCGCGCGGGGCGGTAGGGTTACTTGGCTGCCATGCTTCATAGAGTGAGCGCTTGGAGCGGTTGCCCTGGAAAGTATTGAAGTCGGCAAAGAAGCGGGTGTAGTTGAAAACGTCATTACCCTGTGAACCGTTTCCGAAAATATTGAGATCGAAAGCATCGTAGCTAACACTTATGTTGATGCCGTAAGTGAAATCGGGGTGAGGGTTACCAATGATAGTACGGTCATCATCATTAATAACACCATCTTCATTGACGTCGCGGAAACGGAACTTCCCGGGGGCGTTGTAGTTGCTATAAGGAGCATGAGCGTCTGCTTCAGCCTGGCTCTGGAAGATGCCGTCCGTTTGAAAACCAAAGTAGGAAGAGATCGGTAGCCCGGCTTGGGTAACGGTCATGGAAGGGACCCGTGAGCCGAAGCCGAAGATGCGGGCATTAGGGTCGTTAAGTGCAACTACTTCGTTGCGGTAAGTAGAAATGTTACCACCTATATCATAGGAGAATTTACCGACATTACCAGAGTAGCTAAGGCCAAGGTCGATACCTTTATTGCTTACCTCACCAATGTTGAATGCGGGAGGTCTGGCATCACCGGCGCTGAAGGTAATCGGCACTTGGAGAAGCACGTCAGACGTGGTGCGGTTCCACACGTCGAGTTCGAGGGTCACGCGGTTGTTGAACATCTTGGCATCAAAGCCAAGGTTGTTGGACGTGGTCGTCTCCCACTGAGCCATTGGGTTACCGAAGCTGGCAGCATCAAAACCGATGGTCGGCGCGCTGGTGCTACCGTTAATCGGGTAGCCAGCGTTAAAGATGTTGGAACGGTAGGTCGTGAAACCGTTGTAATCACCAATTTCCTGGTTGCCGGTCTTACCCCAGCCATAGCGGATTTTGAGGTCGCTGAAGACACCAGAGAGACTTTCGAAGAAGGGCTCGTCCGAGATTCTCCAACCGAGGCTTACGGCGGGGAAGAAGGCGGCATTGTCGGCCGTCAGGAAGCGGGACGACTGGTCGTAACGACCGAGGAACTGAACGAGGTAACGATCTCTGAAGGAGTAGTTGACCTGGCCCAGAAGGCTGAACAGGGAGAAGTCTTTGTAAGTACCACCGCTGTTACCTGCCGTAGTGAGGTCACCGAGGTTTAGGTAAGAGATAATGGAAAGATCCTCAGAAGAGAAGCGCTGACGGCTGGCTCCGAAAGACTCACCGAAACCTTCAATAGCTTCTACACCCGCGAGGGCAGAAAAAGTGTGCTCCGTGCCGAAGTCCTTTTTATAGCTTACGGTGTTGGACCAAGTCCATTCGTAATCGTAAGACTGACCTACACTGAGGCTGTTAATGAAGTTGCCCTCAACGTACTCCGGCTGTGGCCGCCCGATGTTTTTATTACGACCGGTGTTGGCGTCAATACCGAAACTAGATTTAAAAGTGAAGTCCTTGAACAGGTCCACCTCGGCGTAGACGTTACCAAACGCCCGTAGGTTGTAGTTCCGATCGTCCCTATCACGCTGAAGCACGGCGTAAGGGCTGGAGTTGTTACCCAGGTTAGCGCCACGGCTACCTGCGAAGTTGCCGGCGATATCGTAAACAGGCAATAAAGGGTGGTGCTTGTAAGAACCAGACACTGCATTTTGCTCCTGATTGTTACCGTAACCACCCTTGCGGTTACCGAATGAAACGGTGAAGTTCTCTCCTACCCGCAGGCGGCCGTTGAGAGCAGAGAACTGAGTGTTGGCACGAAGGGACATCCGCTCGTAGCTTACGAATCGAGTAATGGCCTCTTGGTTGAAGTAGTTGAGGCTAAAGGCGTATCGAGCCGTTTCAGTAGCTCCGCTAGCGGAGATTTGGTGGTTCTGGATGGGCGCGTTAGCCTGTGTCACCTCTTTCCACCAATCGGTATCAGCAGAGCGGGTAATGGCGTAGATGTTGTCTTCCGTCAGCGAGTACAGGCTTTCGTCAACAGTTGCCGCACCACTTGGGAATACGTAGTTCGGAATGCTTACTTCACCGTTGGCGCCGAAGGTGTACTGGCCATGACTAGGGTCCTTGCCGGCGTAAAGGTCAGCTAGGTAGAGGTATTCACCGAGTTCGAGGGCGTTGAGCGCATCCACGTCATTGGCTGCGTTCTGCAGACCGTAGTACGTGTCATAGGAAATGGACGGTTTGCCGAGTTTACCTTTCTTCGTAGTGATGATTATTACTCCGTTGGCGGCGCGTGATCCATAGATAGATGCTGCTGAAGCGTCCTTGAGTACCTGGAGGGACTCGATATCATTGGGGTTAAGGTTGCCCTGGTTTCGGGTTGGTACACCATCAATAACGTACAAAGGGCTGTTATTACCTACAGAACCGAAACCACGGATACGGATCGTAGCGCCACCACCGGGAGTGGCATCGTTAACTACGGTCACACCAGAAGCTCGTCCCTGAAGTTGTTGGGCAAAGGTTGTAGCTGGTATGGCAAGGAGGTCCTCGGCATCAACCGTCGCTACCGCGCCGGTGATGTCCCGCTTGCTCTGGGCGGTATAGCCCGTAACAACAATCTGGTCAAGCGATACGCCTTCGGAAAGTACGATGTCGATGACGGAGCGGGAACCGATGACAATTGTCAGGGTCTCGTAACCAGTGTAAGAGATGACCAGGTCGGTAACTCCCTCCGGAACGGAGAGGCTGTAGTTACCATCGGGGTCAGCAACTGTTCCGGTAGTGGTTCCCTTTGCTATGATGGTCGCCCCAACGAGAGGGAAGCCATCTGTATCCAGTAGCGTACCGGAAATATTAGTTTGGGCACTAACTGTTGCCGTCCCTAAGACGAACAACAGTAAGCAAAGAAGTTCTTTCATGATAAAGTGAGTTATTGCAATGATCGAAAAAATAGTGAAGGTTGAATGTTAATTATTCAGGGTTCACAGGTGAGTGATGGTTAGTATTTTGTAAGGGTGAAAGTATTTGTTCAAAAAGTAATGGGTGTAATTGTCCCGATAAGCCTCGGCGACACATTCGGCTAGTGAGGGCATAAGTAATTGCCCGCTGAACCTGTCTTCGATATAGCTCATCGCGTTGACACCCAGTTTTGCCGCCGTCATACACGCATTCCTCACCCCGGTAGGTTTTTTCTTCCGAGACGGAATGGTAGATGGCCACTCGGTAAGCGGTATTGTAAGTCTCAAACCGAATAGCCTGTTGGACGAAGGTGTTGTACTCTTTCAATACCGTATCATCCGGAAGGGTGGATAAGCCGGCTTTGGCCGTGATCATTCGGTGAATCTCGACGATATTTTTTTTCCCACCACTTTTATGGTTTTTACTCTTGCCCGACTTCTTTTTGACCGGACTAGTACCAGCAAGCGGTTGCTTCGTTTTGGTTGAGTTGGGAAACTTCGGGTTGGCACGATTTCCTTTGAGGAGGTCGATCTCGCCTTTCAATGATTTGTTTTCTTTGCGTAGTTCTTCGTTTACGCCAAGTTGCTGCTCAAATAGGTTGATGGGCAGTATCAAGCGGTCTTGTAACTGCTTGACATCCGCCATCTCCCGAGGAGCTATTTGTCGTAATTTATCGTCCATTACTTACAGGTTTATTTTTTAGCTAATTTCTAGCCTTTTTATCCATTACTTTCTGAATGGATACGAGTGGAAAATACAATACAAGGTGCGAGACGATTCTGTGAATCGAATTAATTTATAGGCACTTGCAGGCATTTGCAGACATTTTCAAATGTCTACAAATGAAGCAATTAATATTTAATAGTATCCGCTTCTAAAGGATTCTGAATAGTTACGTTAAATATTTTTAGTTGAGAAATAAGCTCAGCTAAAATATCTGATTCAAGGGCCAGTTGTGGCAGTTGAAGGCCAAAAAAGTCGATGAGAAATACCAGGACCGAAAGCAAAAGTAATTTGTAGATCCCCTGCAAGTATAAAATAAAATTTCCTAAATGGACGAACTAAATGCAAACTATTTTGACTTAGTGTTCAAAAAACACTTACCAGCTTCACTGTAATGGTATTTTGGGCTGATTACTAGCCACTCGTCGTACTAAACTTTTGCCGGGGCGTTATCTAAACGAATCGTTTTTACTGAACTGTCAGGGAGAAAATGTTAGTCTATTTCGAAAAAAACGGCTATTCTTGCGTTTAATATTTCTTAGAAGTTGCTAAAGTCAATCACCACCTTATGTCAATATCAAAACAATGCTGGTGTCTGTGCCTGCTTCTTCTGTTCTTTCTTTGCACCTGCGCGCCGCCGCCCCCAAACCCTCTTTTTGAGCTTACGGACAGCGGAGCCACTGGCCTGAATTTTTCCAATAATGTTGCCGAAGATGATACCTTCAATATCCTCGATTTTGAGTTTGTCTACAACGGTGGTGGCGTCGCTGTGGCTGATTTCAACGGAGATGAACGGCCCGATCTCTATTTTACAGGCAACACGGTGCCCAACGCGCTCTACCTCAACAAAGGCGACCTAAACTTCGAGGATGTAACGGAGAAGAGTAATACAGGGGCGACGGGGCGCTGGTGCAGTGGGGTGGTTGTAGGAGATGTGAATGCTGACGGCAGGCCGGACCTCTACGTTTCTGCCACCGTTTACACTCCCGGCAGCCGCCGCAAAAACTTGCTCTTCATCAATGAGGGTAACGATGCCGACGGTGTCCCCCGTTTCAGTGATCAAGCCGAGGCTTATGGATTGGCAGATACCACCAACACAACCCAAGCGGCTTTCCTTGATTATGATCGCGATGGTGACCTGGACCTCTACCTCGTTGTCAACGAAATGGACAACCTCCTCATCTCTAACCGCTACGTCCCCAAACGAAGAGACGGCAAGGGCCGCCGCAACGATCGCCTGTACCGCAACGACGGCGACCAGGGCAACGGCCATCCCGTTTTCACTAACGTCACCCTGGCTGCTGGTATTAATATGGACGGCTACGGACTCGGGCTCAGTATCTGTGACCTCAACGACGACGGATGGCCGGACATCTACGTCACCAACGACTATGTCACCAACGACCTCCTCTGGATCAATAATCAGGACGGAACCTTCACCGACCGGGCCGATGACTACTTCAAGCACAGCGCCTACTCGGCCATGGGCAACGACGTAGCTGACCTCAATAGCGACGGGCTGGAAGACGTCGTCGCCCTCGATATGTTCCCCGAAACCAACGCCCGCCGGAAGTCGATGATGGGACCCAATAACTATCATGAGTACGTCAACAGCGAGCGCTACGGTTACCAGCACCAGTATACCCGCAACGTGCTCCAGCTCGCTCAAGGGGAACGGCCCGGTGAAAACACGGTACCCATTTTTGCTGAAACCGGTGGCTTTGCTGGCATCGCAGCTACCGACTGGAGCTGGTCGCCACTGGCGGCCGACTTCGACCATGACGGCGATCGCGACCTCCTGATCACCAACGGTTTCCCGAAGGACATAACGGATCGTGACTTCATGGACTATAACTTGTCCGTCGGAAACATCGCCAGCAGGAAAATGCTGTTGCCCAAGATCCCTTCCGTCAAGGTCGCCAACTACGCTTATGCCAACGACGGTGGTGAGGTGCCGTCTTTTTGCAAAGTCACGAAAGAATGGGGCCTCAATACGCCTTCTTACAGTAATGGCGCGGCTTACGCAGACCTGGACGGGGACGGAGACCTCGATTACGTAGTCAATAACATCAACGATAAATGCTTTCTCTACCGCAATACCTTGATGGATGGCGAAGCAGAAAAAGGAAACTACCTAGCCGTCCGCCTTCGCCAGCAGAATGGCAATACCGCCGCCATTGGTGCTCGCGTTGACCTTGCCGATCAGCAAGGGCGTTTGTTGGCAACGGCCTACCAAAACCCAGTGCGCGGTTACCTTTCCAGCGTAAGCCAGGATTTCCACTTCGGGCTGGATACCCTGACGACGGCCGACCTGACGGTCACCTGGCCCGATGGCCGCCAGTCTCGCCATGCCGTTACCTCCGTCAACCAGTTGCTGACCATCGACGGCCCCGTCGGCAAACAGCCCGAAAATGGGGAAGTAGCAAATAGGACAACCTCTACGTACTTGCGGGAAGCCTCCGGCTTGGTCTCGGCATTCGGCCCGCACAAAGACAGTCTGTTCATTGATTTTAACGTCCAGCCGCTACTGCCCCATAAGCTTTCGGAGTATGGCCCCGGGCTGGCGGTGGCCGACGTGAACGGCGATGGGCTTGATGACCTTTACCGCAGTGGTTCACACTTCAACAGCGGAGAGTTACTCCTGCAGCAAGTCGACGGCGGCTTTCTGGCTGATCCCGCTGCCAGCCACCTACCAAACGGAGCCGAAGAACTCGGCAGCTTGTTTTTTGATGCAGACGGCGACGGAGACGCCGACCTCTTTCTCGCCTCCGGCGGTAGTGAACTCAGCCTCGACAGCGAGCACTACCTGGATCGCCTGCTGATCAATGATGGCACGGGTAAGTTCACCCACGCGGCCACGGCCCTACCGGCGGTCAAAAAATCTTCCTCCTGCGTTCGTGCCGCAGACATCGACCGCGACGGTGACCTAGACCTCTTCGTTGGTGGCCGCCTTACTCCCGGCCGTTACCCCGAACCCGTAGACAGCTACTTGCTCATCAACGATGGTCATGGGAAATTCACCGCCGCAGATTCTGTACTCTTCCAAAAACTCGGACTCGTGACCGATGCGCTCTTCACCGATTATGATAATGATGGATGGATCGACCTGTTGGTGGCAGGCCAAGGGATGCCCCTCCGGCTCTTCCGCAATACCGACGGCTCCTTTGTCGAGGCCACACCCACCGTTTTTCGCGAGCACACCGGCTGGTGGAACGGGCTGACCGGTGCCGACTTCGACCAGGATGGAGATATAGACTATGTGGCGAGTAATTTTGGCGGCAACCACCTCTACCACCACAACGGCGAAGACTTCGTCGCCCTCTATGGTGCCGATTTCGACGGTAACGGTGGATACGACTTACTGCTGAGCGACCGTGCGCTGGGGCCGGAAGGCAAACTGGAGGAGTACCCTCACTTCCAACGGAAGGATACCGAAAAGCAACTCGCTGTAGTGAAGGGGCTCTACCCCTTTCACCGAGATTTTGGCAAAGTTACCATGCCGCAATTCCTGATGGACTTTCCCGTTAAAGAGCTTACCGCGTTAAAGGCTAACTACCTGCGGTCCGCATGGATTGAAAACCTGGGGGATGGCCTGTTCCGCTTTCATGAATTGCCGGCCGCCGCTCAATTAGCGCCGCTCTTCGCGGTGACTGCCGTTGACCTTAATCAGGATGGACATGAAGACCTAGTCGCCGTCGGGAATGATTACGGCACTGAAACCGGCGGTGGTCGTATCGACGCACTTAATGGTCTCGCTCTTTTGTTTGATCCTTCAACGAAGTCTTTCCGTTCCCTTTCCATGAAGGAAAGCGGCCTGTTCGTCCCCGGCAACGGACGTAGCCTAGTACGTTTACGCGGAATTGATGGACAAGTACTGATCGCTGCAGAGAACCAGGGGGCAACCCGCGCTTACAAGGTGGCGGCTGCTGGGGGGCGTTGGCATCGGCCTAGTGCGGGAACGACCCGGCTTATCCTTACGTACCGGGATGGCCACCAGAGCGTGAAGGAGTGTTATTATGGTAGTGGTTTTCTTAGCCAGGGTAGCCGGAATGTTTGGTTGGCTGAAACGGTGACAGTGGTAAAGGAGGTTTCTTTTAAGTAATTAGGTTTTTTAGGGCGGGGGCGCAGGTGCGGAGGTGGTTTTTTGAAGAGCGGACTTTGGTGAATGACTGTGGGGGTATTTATTTGTTGGCTACTTCTGCTGTTCGGCCTCGGTTTGAGATGTTGTAGCCACGGCTTTAGCCGTTAGCTTATTGGAGAGGTTGCTTTCTTATAATTTTTATTTGGAGCCTTTAATCTGGTGAAGCTTGCTAGTGTTAAAGTGTTAATGTTCCTGTTTTAATTACCGATTGGATTTATTCTGCTATTAATATTAGGATAATTGGATCAGAAGGTGTTATTTTAGTTGAAGAAACAAGAGACTGTTCATCTAAGTGTGTCTATATTACTTTACAGTTAGACACGATAATTATGGCAAAGAAGAAAACTCAACCGACGCTTGAAGCGCTGATGTCCGACCCGGACCAGGTCCAGCGTAT
>Ga0136553_1000064_pt1 | contig 36080 bp, 29 predicted proteins | sample AntRauTorckE5430_FD_101384 | JGI IMG/M metagenome (GOLD analysis project Ga0136553, IMG submission 101384) | Saline lake microbial communities from Rauer Islands, Antarctica - Metagenome Torckler E5 #430 | ecosystem: Environmental > Aquatic > Non-marine Saline and Alkaline > Saline | place... | reverse complement strand
TTCTACACCGTGTTCGAACCGTGTCAACTGTTTTCGCGTTCAAGGTCTAAATCAAAATCTCCAAACCTTTCAACGTCTTACCAAACAATCTACGCTCAATTCCTGCCCCTTTGAAGCGGCTTGGCCTCAAGCGAGATGCGAATTCTACAGACTTCTCAGAACAGGTCAACAGCCAATATGAACTTTATCACAAAACTTCTGACTGACCGTGAGTTGCCTGTCAGGTGTCTATGAACAGCCCCCTGAATTGGCCTAATCACTATAGCTAGTTCAGAGCTACTTTAATAGCGCTTGCGGCGTTTCTCGCTTTTTCCCGCGCAGCGTCAACGGAATCTGCCAGCGCCAGTGCGACACCCATGCGACGCCGGCCACTCAGCTCCGGCTTACCAAACAGACGTAACTGTGTATCAGGCTCAGCCAACGCCCGTTGCATACCACTGTATCGGATGCTTTTCGAATCACCTTCCGGCAGCACCACCGCCGATGCTGCCGGGCCGTATTGACGTATGGCAGGAACCGGCAAACCAAGAATTGCCCGAGCATGCAACGCAAACTCAGAAAGATCCTGACTGATCAGCGTCACCAAGCCTGTGTCGTGAGGCCGCGGCGACACCTCCGAAAACCAAACGTTGTCACCTTTAACGAATAGCTCTACGCCGTACACCCCCAAGCCACCCAAGTTTTCAACCACGGTACGAGCAACTCGGGTCGCGCTCTCAAGCGCGAGATCCGACATCGGCTGTGGCTGCCAGGATTCGCGATAATCACCTTCCTCTTGACGGTGGCCGATAGGATCGCAAAACGATATGCCATCGCGGTGCTTCACCGTCAGTAAAGTGATCTCATACTCAAAGTCCACAAAACCTTCAACAATCACTCTTCCTTTACCAGCACGACCGCCGCTTTGAGCGTAGTCCCACGCAGCTTCGATTTGCTCGGCGCGGGTTACCGTTGACTGACCCTTACCGGACGAACTCATTACCGGCTTTACCACTAATGGTAACCCCACCTCTTCCACAGCCGCTAAATACTCTTCTTTAGTACCTACAAACCGAAAAGGAGACGTCGGCAATGCCAGCTCTTCAGCTGCCAACCGACGAATGCCCTCACGATTCATGGTCAGATGCACAGCCCTTGCCGACGGAATCACCGTGAAACCTTCGTTTTCGAGCTTGACCAACTCTGCGGTAGCGATGGCTTCAATTTCCGGCACAATCAGGTTTGGCTTTTCAAGCTCGACAATCCGCCGTAATGCCTGAGCATCCAGCATATCAATGACGTGGCTGCGGTGAGCAACCTGCATCGCGGGTGCGTTGGCGTAACGATCAACAGCGATAACCTCCACACCAAAGCGCTGCAGCTCTATGACAACTTCTTTACCCAACTCACCAGCACCGCAAAACAGAACCCTGAACGCGGTCTCTGTTAACGGCGTTCCCAGGGTGACGTCTGCTATTTTTTGTTCCATAACGATTCCATCGGATGATTTTGAACGGCCAGCAGCCCGATTCAAATTAAAGCTTTTTTCTCGCGCTCGGCCACCAAACGCAATACCTCGCGCCGCTTGTCGTTGCTCATTTGCATCCAACTCATGATTTCATCAACGGAACGATGGCAGCCAATACACACATCGTCTTCATTAAGCGCGCAAACGCTGACACAAGGCGATCCGACTTTATCAGCAACGCTCATCGCTCGGGCTCACAGGGTTGCAGATTGTTCAGATAGTACGCAGCATTCTTAACGTAACTGAGTGCGGCCGTTTCCAACATCGTTTGCTGCTCCAAGCTTAACTGACGTTTTACCCGTGCCGGCGAGCCTATAGCCATAGAACCGTCGGGTATCACCATATGCTCTGGTACCAAAGTATTTGCTCCTATCAAGCAATGCTTGCCAATTTTGGCACCGTTCAGCACAACTGCGTTGATGCCGATCAACGAGTAATCGCCTACATCACAGCCGTGAAGCATGGCTTTGTGCCCTACAGTTACACCACGGCCGATGTTTAACGGCGATCCTGGGTCGGTATGCAATACGGCACCATCCTGCACATTGCTCTGTTCGCCAATCGTAATCAGCTCGTTATCACCGCGAATCACCACGTTAAACCACACGCTGGCTTTGTCTGACAAGCGAACGCTGCCGATTACCGAGGCGTTGTCGGCAACAAAATGGCCACTTCCTTCTAGCACCGGAACCCTGTCATTCAATGTGTAAAACATAATTTCCTCTCGAAGCGTGCCGTCTTTGCTGGGTTCTTGAACCGATTAACACCACAAAATTAACGCGAGGGCGGTCGTTCAAGATCAATACCAGCATCGTACACAGCGTTCATAAAATCGACCAGCACTACGGCTGACAAACCCCATATCTGGTATTTTTCCCAGCGGTAGCAGGGCACATGAATGATGCTGCCCATGAAAGACAAGGCGTCAGTACGCTCACGCCGGTCTTCCAGCAGCCAAGCTATGGGAACACGAAACACGCTTTCTATTTCTGCGGGATTGGGACGTAGTGGATAGTCTTCGGGCACCACGCCTACGTATGGTGTTACAAGAATACGAGCGCGGGAAGCAACCTGGCTTAGCGACGATACAATCTGCACCTGATCTGGCGGCAAGCCAATTTCCTCATGGGTCTCCCGAAGAGCCGTCACCACCAGGTTTTCGTCTTCGGGGTCGCGCCGACCACCCGGATACGCAACTTGACCACGATGGGTTGTAAGATGGGCAGATCGCAAAGTGAACAACATCTCCGGATTACCGCTGTTGTCGGTGATGGGCACCAAAATACCAGCTTCAGGGTAATCCAGCGCCAGCTCGTTAGGCCGGTAGTCTGCTAACCGGGAATGCAACAAATGCTTCAAAGTATCTCCTGGCACTCTTAAATCGAAGGCGCCATGGCGCTAAGGTGGCTTAGATGGTTAAACTAACGACCTTTAAGACATCTACCATCAGTATACGGGGAAAGCTATGAAATACTGCAGTGACTGTGGTGAACAAGTAGAGCAGCGAATTCCCGAGGGCGACAATCGTCACCGCTACGTGTGCACCCACTGCAACACTATTCATTACCAGAATCCTCGTGTTATCGCAGGTACGGTGCCGGTGTGGGACAACCGTGTTCTTCTTTGTCGCCGCGCCATCGAGCCTCGTTACGGCTACTGGACTCTGCCTGCAGGCTTTATGGAAAATCAGGAGACGACCTTAGAGGCCGCTGTTCGTGAAACCCGTGAAGAGGCTCTCGCAGAAGTTCACATTGAGGGCCTTTACGTCGTGATCGACGTCCCACACATCGATCAAGTGCACATATATTACCGCGCCACGCTGATTGAGGGTGAATATGGTGCGGGCGAGGAGTCACTAGAAACGCAGTTGTTTGAGTTATCAGACATTCCTTGGGACGAACTGTCATTTCCGACCGTGCGTAAAACCCTTGAGCTTCTTATAGACGATATGAAAAAGCAGACGTTCGAAATTCACGTGGACAGTATTCGTCGTCCTATGGCGAAGTCTCGAGAGACCTGATCAAAACGGCGTCAGAGCAAGCACTTCGTAGGCGGGCTCCTCGTAGGGGTGCGCCGCTTTTAACGCAGTGATGGCATGTCTCACGCAGCCCTCAGCGCACACCAACTCCACCTTGTACTCTGCAACGGCTTCCAGCACACCCGCTTGACCGATAAACGGCTGGCTTCCGTTCAGTGGTCGAAACTGACCTCGCCCTAATATTTGCCAGGCACATTGATCGTAATCGCCGATGCGTCCCGCTCCAGCCTCGAACAGTGCACGTTTGGTGTCGTCAAGATGACTTTCTGGTACAAAATAGCAAATCTTATACACAACATCCCTCCCAAACGATCAAACTTTAAACAACTGAAGATTCAAAAAAAGTTACCCACAGATTCTGTGGATAACTCTGGGGAAAGTTTTAAAGTAGCGCCCCAAAAACCCCGCCAATGCTGCCTTTAAGACAGATTGGTGACAAAATCGCCGCTTAAAAATAGTTGTTATTTATCAGTTACTTAAATTTTCTTACTGAAATTCTCATGGTAAATCATAAGGTTGTTTACAGAACGTACAGTGAATGCCCGAAAATGTGTATAAAGTTTATCAGTCAAGAGTTTTTTTTGTAAATTATGCAATTTTTTCTCTTGATATCCCCAAAAAACACAAATTTAAGGAAAAAAACCGGGCATTAACCAGCTCTTCTAACAGAGCCGAAAAAAGCCCGGCTTTTACACCAACGACTTAGCCAAACCAACGCCGCGCGTTGCGGAACATCCGTAGCCATGGCGCATCTTCGTCCCAGCCTTTTGGTTGCCAGGAGTACTGCGCTGCGCGGAATACACGCTCCGGGTGCGGCATCATGATCGTTACCCGGCCGTCACGAGTTGTGAAACCGGTCACGCCAGCCTCAGAACCGTTAGGATTAAACGGATAACGCGTAGTAGCGGCGCCGTAATTGTCTACGTAGCGCAAAGCGATTTGTTCGCTTTCTGCCAACGACGCCAGTGATATATTGCTGCTCAACTCAATCTGGCCCTCGCCGTGCGCTACGGCAATGGGCATACGTGAACCCACCATTCCTTCAAAGAAAGCCGACGGTGAAGGCAACACCTCTACCATAGCCAGGCGCGCCTCAAACTGCTCTGACTGATTGCGAACAAAGCGCGGCCAGCCTTCACTGCCAGGGATCAGTTCATGCAGACTGGACAACATCTGACAGCCGTTACACACGCCCAGAGCCAAGGTGTCCTGACGGTTGAAGAAGGCTGCGAACTGGTCACGCACACGATCGTTGAACAGTATGGATTTGGCCCAGCCTCCGCCAGCACCCAAAACGTCACCAAACGAAAAGCCGCCACAAGCCACTAAGCTGTTAAAGCCTTCCAATGACATTCGACCGGACAACAAATCGCTCATGTGTACGTCAACAGCGGTAAAACCGGCACGATCAAACGCCGCCGCCATTTCAACGTGACCGTTTACACCCTGCTCTCGCAACACAGCTACTTTGGGTCGCGCGCCCATGTTGATAAAGGGCGCACTGATGTCTTCATTAATATCAAACGTGGTGACTACCTGCAAACCCGGATCGTTGGCGTCCAGAAGGTTGTCAAACTCTTCCCGCGCGCAGTCTTCGTTATCACGCAAGGACTGAACACGGAAGCTGGTTTCGCTCCAAAGGCGCTGCAAATCAAGCACCGGCTCATTCACTACAAACTCGCCGTTAAAGCTCATCTGTACACGAGCCTCCGAAGTCGGCTCACCAATAACAATCGTGTGGTTGCCTAGTCCGGCGGCGGAAAACTGCTGCAGCACGAATTCGGTATCGTCACGACGCACCTGAATCACCGCGCCCAATTCTTCGTTGAACAGTTCGCGAGCAAACTGCGAGGCGTCTTCCGCCACTCCGTCCAGCTTGATCTCGATACCAGCACGACTGGCAAAGCACATTTCGACCAAAGTGACAAAAAGACCGCCATCCGAGCGATCGTGGTAGGCAAGCAGTTTCCGGTCAGCGTTTAAGCCTTGAATCACCGCGAAAAACGCTTTCATGTCTTCCGGATCGTCCAGGTCCGGCGCTACTGCGCCAACCTGGCCATATACTTGAGCCAACGCCGAACCGCCAAGGCGGTTCTGGCCCGCAGCGAGGTCTACCAGAATAAGATCGGTATCGCCAACGTCCAGCTGAAGCTCCGGCGTTAGCGTCAGCCTCACGTCGGTAACCGGCGCAAAGCCACTGACCACCAGCGAAAGTGGCGCCGTAACGCTTTTCTGCTCACCACTGTTTTCTTCCCATGCGGTTTTCATGGACATCGAATCTTTGCCGACGGGAATGGTAATACCCAACTCTGGACAAAGTTCCATACCCACCGCACGCACGGTTTCATAAAGGTTTTCATCTTCTCCCGGGTGGCCAGCCGCGGCCATCCAGTTTGCTGACAAGCGCACATCTGACAGCTTGGCGATGGGCGCCGCGGCCAGATTGGTCAGAGTTTCACCCACCGCCATACGGCCAGACGCCGGCGCGTTGACCGCGGCGACCGGCGTACGTTCGCCCATAGCCATGGCTTCGCCGCTCCGCACGTCAAAGGAACTGGCGGTTACCGCCACATCTGCAACAGGAACTTGCCACGGGCCCACCATCTGATCCCGCGCCACAAGCCCGGTAATGGTGCGATCGCCAATGGTGATCAAAAAACTCTTGGAACCCACCGATGGCAGACGTAGCACGCGACGAATCGCTTCGTGCAAATCCACCCGGGTGGAATCGAATAGGCGTTTGGTAAATGACGAGCGGGTAATGCTGCGATGCATACGCGGAGCTTTGCCAAACAGCACATCCATCGGCAAATCGACCGGCTTATCATTGAAGTACGAATCCGCCAACTCTAGGTGGTGCTCTTCAGCGGCTTCGCCAATCACCGCATAAGGGCAACGTTCACGACGACAAAGCGCATCAAACAACTCCAGATTTTCTGGCGCCACGGCCATAACGTAACGTTCCTGAGACTCGTTACACCAGATTTCCAACGGCGACATACCCGGCTCGTCACTGGGAATTTCACGCAGCTCAAACTTACCGCCGCGACCGCCGTCTTTTACCAGTTCCGGCATAGCGTTTGACAGACCACCGGCGCCGACGTCATGAATGAAGCAAACCGGGTTGCTGTCACCCATCTGCCAGCAGCGATCAATCACCTCCTGACAACGGCGTTCCATCTCCGGATTGCCACGCTGCACCGAGGCAAAATCCAGATTCTCATTGCTGGAACCAGAATCCATAGAGGATGCTGCTCCGCCGCCCAGACCGATCAGCATTGACGGACCACCCAGAACAATGAGCTTGGCACCGAGCGGAATATGGCCCTTCTCTACGTGCTCGGCTCGAATGTTACCCAAGCCGCCGGCAATCATGATCGGCTTGTGGTAGCCGCGCACTTCTTCACCTGCAGGGCCTGCAACCTTGGCTTCAAAAGTACGGAAATAGCCCGTGAGGTTTGGCCTGCCAAATTCGTTATTAAAAGCTGCGCCACCGATCGGGCCTTCAATCATGATGTCCAGCGCGGAGGCAATACGGTCTGGCTTGCCATAACCGATTTCCCAGGGCTGGGTGTCGCCCGGCAAATTCAGGTTAGAAACCGTAAACCCGCTCAAGCCGGCTTTTGGCTTGGAGCCACGACCGGTTGCGCCTTCATCACGAATTTCTCCACCGGCGCCCGTGGCGGCTCCAGAAAATGGCGCAATCGCCGTCGGGTGGTTGTGGGTTTCTACTTTCATCAAGATGTGGATATCTTCCTGATTATAGCCGTAAACACCGGTGTTCGAATCCGGAAAGAAACGGCCCCCACGACTTCCGGCAATAACAGAGGCGTTGTCTTTGTAAGCAGACAACACGCCTTCACTGTTCATTTCGTAAGTGTTGCGAATCATTTCGAACAGAGATTTCTGCTGATTTTTGCCGTCGATGTCCCAAGACGCATTGAAGATCTTGTGGCGACAGTGCTCAGAGTTGGCTTGGGCGAACATCATCAGTTCAACGTCTGTGGGGTCACGCTTCAGATCGGAGAACGCAGCCACCAAATAATCGACCTCGTCGTCCGCCAGCGCCATACCCAAACGACGATTGGCGGCCATCAGTGCTTTGCGGCCGCCGGCAAGAATGCCCACGCGGCCCAACTCGCGAGGTTCGTCGTGACTGAACAGCAACTCGGCGCCGCCCATCTCATGAAATACTTTTTCGGTCATGCGGTCGTGCAAAAGCGCCGCAATTTTTCCCCGCTGTTCCAGACTTAGCTTCTTCGCTGAACGCACATAGTAAGCGATACCCCGCTCAATGCGCAGAATGTGACGCAAGCCACAGTTGCGCACGATGTCGGTTGCCTTGGATGACCAGGGCGAAAGCGTGCCAGGGCGGGGAACCACAAGAAACAACACGCCTTCGGGTTGCTCTACGGACACGCTCGAGCCGTAGCTCAATAGGCGATCAAGAATCGCCTGTTCCGCGTCAGACAAGTCACCATCCAAATCGGCAAAGTGCATGAATTCGGCGTACACATGGTCAATTTCGGGGACGCTGCCTTTCAGGCGGGCATACAGTTTATTAAAACGAAAAGGTGAAAGCGCTGGTGCGCCGCGAAGTTCAAGCATGGTAGCAACCTGTATCGCGCGTAGCGGGGGTTTGGGAAGACATTTTAGAAGCGCATCATACTCGAAAGTGCCTCCGGGATACAGCGACCAGTACCTTACCAAACAACGCCCTCAAGGACGCCGCTGATCGCTCTTCAATTGACCGGGCCACGTACAACATAGATGATTGCAGCAACCTGTCGGCACTGAGACAGACAATCAGAAACGGGCCGGGCGCCCGCTTAAAACCCTACGGAGATAACGCTTTTGCCGGCAAACACTCAGTTGCAGCTCACTTCCCAGCGAGTGTTGTCGTTGCCCAAGCGGGTTCGCAGGAGCTCAGTCATAGCGGCACTGCTGGCGCTTGCCTTGGCTTTGAGTGCCTGTTCACGGCCAACAACCCTGCAAAAGATCAAAGCCGAGGGTGTACTGCATGTTATCACCCGAGTTGCGCCTTCCATTTATTACCAAGGTCGCGACGGCGCCACCGGCTATGACTACGAACTGGTGCAGCTATTTGCGGAACACCTGGGCGTAGAGCTTAGGGTTCGCGTTGCTGAAGATAACACTGAGATTCTATCTGTGCTGACCCAAGACTTCGCCCACGTAGGATTTGCAGGGCTGTCAGGGCAAAAACAGTTTCAGGGTCAGATGCGAGCGCTGGCAACCGGTATAGAAGTAGAGTCAGTGGTGGTGTATCACCGCGACTCGTCCAAACCCGAAGCTCTTGCCGACTTAACAGACAAACCCTTGCATGTAGTCGCCGACAGCAATCACGAACCACAACTGGAACAGGCGCGAATCGGTGCCCCTCGGCTGTCCTGGCAGGTTCACCCGGGTCTGGATGCCGCCGGTTTGCTGGCACGGGTCGAGACCGGTGAATTGCCTTACGCGGTGGTGTCGTCCAACGAACTGGCACTGAATCACGTCTTTTTTCCCGATGTCAAAGAAGCCATACCGCTGGGCCCGCCGCGCGAGCTGGCCTGGCTGTTTCCGGCCATGCAGGATCAATCGTTAATTGATGCTGCAGGGCAATTCTTTGAAATACTGGCCGAAGACGGCACCATAGAGCAGATCACCGAACGTTTTTACGGTCATCTGAACCGGCTGAACTACGTTGGCGCGTTAACATTTGTGCGCCACACTGAAAAACGCCTGCCAGAATATGAACGCCTATTTCGCTCTTACGCCGATCAATTTGCCATAGACTGGAGGCTTCTGGCGGCCATTGGCTATCAAGAGTCCCACTGGCGACCTCGGGCAACCTCGCCCACCGGCGTACGCGGACTGATGATGCTTACCCGCTCAACGGCAAAATACGTAGGCGTCAAAAATCGCCTCAGCGCTGAGCAGAGCATTCGCGGCGGTGCCAAATACTTAACAATCGTGCACGACCAGATTCCCAACCGTATTGAAGAGCCCGACCGCACCTGGTTTGCCTTGGCTTCCTATAACGTTGGGTTTGGCCACCTGGAAGACGCACGCATACTGACCGAACAGGCCGGAAAAAATCCGGACCGCTGGTTGGATGTAAAAGAATTTCTGCCGCTGCTGGCGCAAAAAGAGTGGTACAGCCAGACAAAATTTGGTTATGCCCGCGGCCACGAGCCAGTGATTTATGTTCAGAACATCCGCCGCTACTACGACGTACTGGTGCGCATGACCGATCCCGCCGCAACACCGGACATTGTGCCAGCCGATGATTCCCTAACACGGCCTAGCAACGACGGCGAAGCGCTTATGGCTGCACCAGAAATTCAGGCCGCCTTACCCGATCAGTTGACAGACGTACCACCTACGCTGTGATCTTTCAGAGCCCGGTGCCTTTAGCCTTCATGCCGGTTCTACCGAGTCCAAAGCAGCATTAATTTGTTCCTGGATAAATCCGCGGCGTTGAAGGAACCGCATCTGGCGTAAGCGCTCTTCCAACTGCCCGCGCAAATCCAATAGCCCGAAGCGCTTACGGCGCAATCGTACGGCTTGGTCGCACCAATCCTGCGAGCTCATTGCCCGCAGAGTGTCAGCACGTTCAGACACGCCACGTTGGCTCAATTCACCCGTTATGCGCAGCAAGCCGTAACCCGCTTCAATACGCTGCCGCGCATAGGCTTCGGCAAAGCGTTCATCGCTCAGCCAATCCTGCTCTTGATAGTCATCCAGCACCGTTTCAATAACCGCTTTTGACAACTGGCGCTGCAACAACTTACGAGTAAGCTCAAGCCGACTGTGTTCACGCCGGGCCAGTAGGCGCAGCGCCACAGAGCGGGCTTTATAATCGTCACCCTGATCATTTTCAGATTTTGCCATGACATCTATTTCCGCATCGCTTCACAAAACGCTAGACTGGCGCTCGCGTTCTATACACCCGGTAGCTTCGTAGCTAGAAATTCAAGCGTCCAGCGCCAACCTCAACCGGTGCTGAAGAACGGTAACGGCACACTTTGCCCGACACCGCAGACTGGTATCAACCAGAAAGATACTTTAAGGAAAACACCCATGGCCGCACTTCTTCGCAGATTGTTCAGATCCCGCACAACAAAGCTGAAAACACCCGCACCGACGATCAACAAACAGCTTCAGCAAGCGGAAGCTGTCAAATCCGCAAAAGAAGATCGCAGCGCTCGGATCGCGAAGCAGCTGGAAGCCGTGCAAGGAATGCCGGCCCAAACAAAACTGGCAGAGCTGGCCATTGGCGGGTTAACCGCTGAAGTTCGCAGTCGTGCCGCCAGCATCCTGAGCGACGAAGCCTTGCTGCATGATGTTATCCGCCGGGCGAAGGGCCGGGACAATGGGGTTTTCCAGATAGTTCGTCAAACGCTTCAACAGCTGCGCGACGTTCAAGCCGCACAAAATGAACTGGAAGAAAAGCGACAGCAGCTGATTCAACAAGCGCAAGACCAAGCCCGCAGTGAAGACAACACCTTATACGAGCCGCGTCTGGACACGCTGATCAAACAGTGGAAAAGCGTAGAGACTGATGCGAGTAACGAGCAGGTCGCAGAATTTCTGGGCGCCACCCATCAGTGCCATGAACGCATTCGCCAGGCGCAGCAACAGCGGCTACAAGAACGGCAACGGAATGAAAAACTCGATCAGCGCAGGCAGACCTTGACGCTGCTGGACGAAACGCTGGCCCAATTAAAAACCGACGACGGCCACGAACCGCCCACACTGACAGCTCTGAACGCGCTGCTGGAAAACCAGCACAACCGCTGGCTTGAAGCCTGTGAAAATACCGACGTCAGCGCCCCTGAGCAAAGCCATTACAACACCGCCAGCGCTGCTCTGCGCGCCTATGTAGAAGCACACGAGCGACTTACGCAGGTGCAAGAACAAATCACCAGGCTGGCGACCAACGCAGCTTCAGGTGACGAAACCAAAAATACAGATGATGCAGAGCTTGGCGTTGAGACAGCAGAACAGGCCAGAGCCCTGCTCGCCATACTGGACTGGCCAATGGTGTTTCCGCGGCCCGAGCCCATTATTATGCTACAGACACTGGCTAGGCAGCGCAAAAAAGCAGAACCGATCGAACAGCCAGACTTGGCGCGCCAGAACAGTCTTTCAGCAGATCTGGACAGGCTCCTTACGGAGCTTGATAGTGCCCTGGAAAACAAACAGCTGAAGCCCGCCAAACAGCTGTTGAAAAACGCCCAGCAAGTGACCAAAAAACTCGACTCCCGACATCAAAAGCCGTTTTTTGCGCGCACCCAATTGTTACAAGGCCAGTGTGATGAGCTCAGCGACTGGCAGGGCTTTGCCACTACGCCCAAGCAAATCGCACTGTGCGAGCAAATGGAACACCTGGCAGAACAGCCTATTGATCCAGAAGCCAAGGCCGCTCACATCAAAGAGCTGCAAGAAGAATGGAAAAACTTGGGCGGCTCTTCCGACCGGTTGTTGTGGGCACGTTTCAGGCAGGCATCCGATGCCGCCTACGAACCGTGCAAAGCTTATTTTGCCGCAAAATCCGATCTGAAACGCGCCAACCTGGCCACACGTCAACTGATTTGCCAGCAACTGCAGGAATTTGTGGCTCAGGCCGACTGGTCCAGTATTGACTGGAAAGTGGCCGAGCGTATTCATCAAACCGCACGCCAGGAATGGAAGGCCGCATGGCCGGTAGAATTCCGCGACAATCGTCCGTTACAAAAACAGTTCGACGAGTTACTGAAACAGCTGGATGCTAACCTGAACGCTGAACGCCAGCGCAATGAAGCTCTGAAGCAGGCCATTGTTACCCGCGCCGAAGAGCTGATCAGCGCCGAACCACTGGCCGACGCCATGGTGCAAGCCAAAGAGCTGCAGGGCCATTGGCAGGCTATCGGGATCACCCGTCATCGCGAAGACCGCAAACTCTGGCAGGCATTTCGCCAAGCCTGCGACGCTGTTTTTGCCCGTCGTGAGCGAGAAAATAGCCGCCAGAAGCAAGCCGCGGTGGCCGCCGATGAGCAAGTCACCAAGATGTTGGAACGAGCCGATGTCGCCCTGAGTGCAAGCACAAGCAGCGATGAGCTTAGCGCCATTTGGACCGAACTGACCACCTACAACCCACAGGCGCTGTCTGTCAGCACCCGTGACCTCTACAACGACGTGCGCCAACGTTTGCACGCAGCCAAACAGCGGCAGGAACTGGTCACTCGCCTGCAACAATGGACTGGGTGCATTGAGGCCCGCGGCCAAGCGCCTATTGACAGAACCGACGTTCCCTTGGCATGGACAAAATTTAATCAGCTCGATCAGCCTATCGATTTTCAGGAACTGGCTATCCGTACCGAAATACTCACCGACCAGCCGTCACCCGCGGCAGATCAGCGTAAGCGCTTAGAGATTCAGCTGCAGCGCCTGGCGCAGAGCATCGGCGTTGCTGAACAATCAGCGAGCCTACTCACTGATGCCGAAAAGCTGGTGGCATTATGGTGCCTGGCTCCTGCCTCCGCTGCAGCCTCCAAAGAGCTGGAACAACGCATGGTGAATGCGCTTGAAAGCTTGGTTTAAGAGCCCTTCGCAGGCAAACATAATCATCCGCATACACCTTTGCGGCGTAATAATGGTGAACAGATTGTTGCCTGGCGCGACGGCACATCTGTAGCCAGGTGTGCAACAGTAGCCAAGCGTGTAGCGCTTGCCTACAATTGCTAAACGGGTCGCTGGTTGAACACTGTAACCGCGGCCACCAGCATTTAACTCGGTTAGGTTGATCTTATGTCCATTGTGGAAAGACTGCGTTCACAGCGCGTAGCCCGCAGCAAGCCGCTAAAGGCGTTAGCGCTCGCGACTTCGCTTTTCGTGTCTTTCGCGGTCGGCGCCAGCAGCGAGTCGCTCCAAAGCTATCAGCCAGTTGCGCCCACCATCGATCAGGCGCGAGCCAACATACTGATTGCAAGGCAGCTGCAGTTCACCCATTTTCGCGATTTGCGCGTTAGCGATGAGTTGTCTGGCGACATCTTCGACACGTACCTGAACTATCTGGACGGCCAGAAGGTCTACCTGACCCAAAACGATCTGGACGGTATTGTCGATGTGCGGGATCATTTGGGTTCGGCCTTGCGCATCGGAAAGTTGCAGCCGGGATTCGACATTTACAATCTGGTGCAAAAGCGGATCATCGAGCGCCTGCATTTTGCTCTGAATCTGCTAGACCAGGGCGTCGGCAGCTTAGACTTCAGCGGCAACGACAGCATATTGCTGGATCGTTCTGACAGCGACTGGATCGCTAACAATGCCAGGCTAGACGAACTCTGGACCAAACGCATCAAGAACGCTGTGTTGGCTCAACGACTGAACGGTAGCGACGACGACGCCATAACAGACACTTTGCGCCAGCGTTACCAAGCCCAGCTCAAGCGCGCTTACCAAGCCCGCAGTGAAGATGCGTTTCAGGCCTACATGAACGCCTTTGCCGGCATGTGGGACCCACACACATCGTATTTTTCACCACGCACTTCTGAAAACTTCAACATTAATATGAGTCTGTCGCTGGAAGGCATCGGTGCCGTGCTGCAAGGAGACAACGAATACACCAAGGTAGTGCGATTGGTTCCTGGCGGCCCGGCATTTCAGCAAGGCCAGTTGCAACCCGCAGACCGGATTGTATCGGTCACCCAAGAGGGTGAAACACCGGTCAACGTGATCGGCTGGCGTCTCGATGAGGTGGTCGACTTGATCCGCGGGCCGCGTGACTCCGTAGTCACACTGGAAGTCATTCCGTCTGACGCGGCCGACGAGACCATTACCAAGGACATCGCTATCAGGCGCGATCAGGTCAAGCTGGAAGAACAGAGCGCCAGCAAAAAAGTGATAGAACTCGATCGCGACGGGGAAATTTATAAGGTCGGCGCCATCACCATTCCTACCTTCTATGCCGACTTCCAGGCCATGCAGGCCGGCGATCGCAACTACAAAAGCACCACCCGCGATGTACGCAGGCTGCTGAAGGAGCTTGAGGCTGAAGGCGCCGAAGGATTGGTCATTGATCTACGCAACAATGGCGGTGGTGCCCTGCGCGAAGCCAACGATCTGGTGGGATTGTTCATCGACAGCGGCCCAACCGTGCAAATTCGTAACGCCAATAACGAAGTGCAGATTCTGAACGATAAAGACCCCGGGGTTGCCTTCAAAGGGCCGATGGTGGTGCTGGTAAATCGAATGAGCGCGTCCGCGTCTGAAATCTTTGCAGGCGCTATTCAGGACTATGGCCGCGGCCTGGTAGTAGGCTCCCAAACCTTTGGCAAAGGCACGGTACAAGCAGTTCGGCCGCTGAATCACGGCCAGCTGAAGATCACTCAGTCCAAATTTTACCGGGTTTCCGGCGGCTCAACTCAGCATAAAGGCGTTATGCCCGACATCGAGATTCCGTCGCGCATCGACAATAGCCTTATTGGGGAGGATGCGTTGGACCACGCCCTGCCCTGGGACCAAATTGACGCTGTTGACCACACCCGGTATTTTGACTTCAGCGCTATAATTGATGAGCTGCGCCTACGCCACGATAAGCGTTTTGAAGCCAGCCCCGAGTTCCGCTTGCTACAACAGGAAATCGACTTTCTGAAACAGCAACGCCAGCAGAACTCCGTCAGCCTGAATATGGACGAACGCCAGCAACAGTATAAACAGACCGAACGCACCCGGCTGACCATTGCCAACGCCCGTCTTGAACTGCTCGGCGAAACGCCACTAGACAGCATGGAAGAACTGAATGACTGGCAAGACCTGCAGGCGGCCGACCTGAACTCCGATAATGAGGAGACAGATTTTGTTATCCGCGAAGGCGGCCAAATTATGGCGGACATGCTTGAGTTAGACCGTCGAACGGCCGCGTTGCCGGCGATGGGTTCGCCCCTGGCGGCTAAAGCACAAACGACACAGGCTTTAACCGAGCTCTAACCGGGTTCTAACCGAGCGTCTGCGCCGTGACGGCTGCGGTGGGATTCAACACCGCAGCCGTCACGGCGCTGGTATCTATTATCGGCGCGCCCCGTTATCTGCGCCCCGCCCGAAAGGCTGATTCATGACGGCAGAGACCATTATCACGGCGGATACCCGTATCAACGCCCGCTGGGTGATTCCCATCGAACCTGCAGGCCAGGTTTGGCATAACCACGCGGTGATTGTGCAAGGCGGTCATATTATTGCCGTATTGCCCCAAGCCGAAGCCAACACTCACTACCGCACGCGCGAAACCCTGAATCTGCCACATCACGTGCTGATGCCAGGGCTCATTAATTTGCACGGCCATGCCGCCATGTCGCTGTTTCGCGGCGTCGTTGACGACACACCGCTAATGACTTGGCTGAACGACCACGTCTGGCCATTGGAAGGCGAATTTGTGTGCGAACAGTTTATTGCCGATGGCACCCAGTTGGCCATGGCGGAAATGTTGCGCACCGGCACCACCACATTTTCCGATATGTATTTTTTCCCGGAAATTGCCGCCCAATGCGCCGCTGACGCCGGCATGAGGGCACAAATCTGCTTTCCACTGCTAGACTTTCCCACCTGCTGGGGCAGTGGCCCGGAAGAGTATCTGCGCAAGGGCGAGCAGTTGATCAACGCCTGGCAGGGCGATGAATTCATTATGCCCGCCATAGGTCCCCATGCGCCCTACACCGCTAACGATGACACTTTGGCTGGCGCCGTTGCTCTGCAGAAAAAAACCGGCGTGAAATTGCAGATTCATTTGCACGAAACCGCGCTGGAAGTGCAAAACGCCGAGCAGCACTCGGGCCAGCGCCCCGTCAGCCGAATGGCGCAGCTGGGCGTGTTGGGGCCAAACACCCAGTGCGTACACATGACCCAGGTTAATGACAGCGACCTTGAACACCTGTTGCACAGTGGCGCCCACGTTGTTCACTGCCCGGAATCCAATATGAAACTGGCCAGTGGCCAATGTCCGGCTCAGCGCCTGGGCAAGGCCGGCGTTAATGTCGCCATAGGCACCGACGGCGCTGCCAGCAATAACGATCTCGACCTTTTCAGCGAGTTGCGCAGCGCCGCGATGATGGCCAAACATCTGGCCGGTGACCCCGCCGCGCTTTCTGCCCACCAGGCACTGCGCATGGCCACCCTGCAAGGCGCAAAAGCCTTGGGCCGGGAGCAGGACCTGGGCTCGCTGGAAGCTGGCAAGTGCGCCGATATCATCGCTGTTGATCTCAGCGACCCGTTTTTACAACCCGTGTACAACCCTGCTTCCCACCTGATTTACAGCCTGCACGGTCGCGCTGTCAGCCACAGCTGGATCAACGGAGTACCACAGGTGCAAAATGGCGAACTAACACGCATTGATGTGCCCGACCTTATGCTGCGCGTGGCAGACTGGGCTGAACGCATTAGTCGTTATCAGGCCGGCTAAACGGCCACGCGACGAACTTTATGTAACGGTATTCAAATCGCATCAGCAGGCAGGCAACTATGACGACTCCTAATCCAGACCACAATTCAGATTCCAACGTGAACCACAATGTGGATCGTAACGAAATCGCCAAGTTTGAAGCCCTGGCCAGCCGCTGGTGGGACCCCAACAGCGAGTTCAAACCCTTGCACGACATTAACCCGCTGCGCCTCAACTACATCGATGAACGCGTGTCTTTGCCCGGTCAAAAAGTCATCGACATTGGCTGCGGCGGCGGCTTGCTATCAGAAGGCATGGCCCGCCGTGGCGCCCACGTGACCGGTATTGATATGGGCGAAGCGCCGCTAAGCGTGGCGCGCTTGCACGGATTGGAAAGTGGCGTTCAAGTCGACTATCAAAAGATTACCGTGGAAGAACTGGCCCGCGACCCACAGCACGCAGGCCAGTACGACGTTGTTACCTGTCTCGAAATGCTTGAGCACGTGCCAGATCCGAGCTCGATCGTTCGCGCTTGCGCCAGTCTGCTCAAACCCGGCGGCCATCTGTTTGTGTCCACCATCAACCGCAACCCGAAGTCGTTTCTGTTTGCCATTATCGGGGCCGAATACGTGTTGGGCCTGCTGCCCAAAGGCACCCACGAGTGGAAAAAGTTCATTCGCCCATCGGAAATGTCAGACCACCTGCGCAATGTCGACCTGGATATTCGTGAACTGACCGGAATGACCTATAACCTGTTGACCAAGGTGTACAAGCTTGGCCGCAACGTTGATGTCAACTATATGATGCATGCAAAGGATACTCGTGAAGCCTGAACTGACTCCCACAGCGGTGCTGTTTGATCTGGATGGCACCTTGATTGACACCGCGCCGGACTTCGTCCGTGTTTTAAACCGCATGCGCACTGCCTACGGCCTTGACGAGTTGCCGGTGCCGCACATTCGCTGCATGGTGTCGAACGGCGCCCGTGGCATGGTTCGTGTGGGGTTTGGGCTGGAGCCAGGCGATGACGGCTACCAGCAGAAACACACCGAATTTCTAGACCTTTACGAACAGGGCATGACCATAGACACCTGCCTGTTCGAAGGTATGGACAGCTTGCTGAGTAATTTGGAGCAGCGGGCTATTCCCTGGGGCATAGTGACCAATAAACCGGTGCGTTTCGCTGCGCCCGTGGTCGCCGCCCTGGGGCTGACGGAACGCTGTGGCACCCTGATTTGCCCAGACCACGTCAGCCAGCGCAAACCTCACCCGGAACCCATGTTTCTGGCCTGCAAGGAGGTGAATGTAGAGCCGCAGACGGCCCTTTACGTAGGCGATCACCAGCGCGACATCGACGCCGGTATTAACGCCGGCATGACCACCGTCGCCGTCCGTTACGGCTACATCGAAGCGCCTGAAGAGGTGGATCTGTGGGGTTCCCACTACACCGTCAATAGCGTCAGCGAACTCGCAAAGCTGTTACAATAACCTCTACGACTTACCGATACCGGCAGGCCAGCAGCCTGTTGGATTTTGTCGTGCACTTTTGCTTTAAACGGAGATAGGTCATGCAAAATTACCAGGCCCCCGCCGACTTACTGAAAGATCGCACGATTATGGTCACCGGCGCCGGCAGTGGTATTGGCCGCACAGCGGCTATCGCCTACGCCGCCTTCGGCGCAACGGTAATACTGGTCGGTCGCACCGTGTCTAAACTGAACTCTGTGTACGACGACATTGAAAACGCCGGTTATCCAAAGCCCGCCATCGTTCCGATGAACTTTGATAGCGCTGCCATGAAAGACTACGAAGAACTGGCGATGACCCTTGAAAACAATTTCGGCAAGCTCGATGGCCTGCTGCACAACGCCGCTATTCTGGGCGACCGCAGTCCGGTGGAGCTGTACAACCCGGAAAAGTGGGCCAAAGTGATGCAAGTTAACAGCATGTCGCCGTTCCTGCTAAGCCGCGCGATGATACCGCTGCTGCGCAAATCCGGTGATGCATCGGTAATCTTTACCTCGTCTGGCGTAGGGCGTTCCGCGCGAGCCCACTGGGGTGCCTACGCAGTATCGAAATTTGCGATCGAAGGGTTAAGCCAGCTGTTGGCGGATGAGCTTGATGACGAGCGAAATAACATTCGCGTTAACACCCTGAACCCAGGTGCTACCCGCACCAACATGCGTGCCCACGCGTACCCGGCGGAAAACCCCCGACAAAACCCGGCACCGGAAGAATTAATGCCCATCTACCTGTACCTGATGGGCCGCGACAGCGCGGGAATTAACGGTCAGCAGCTAGACGCCCAGCCAAAATAATGGAGCTGTCGTTCTACACCACCGCCCAGTGTCACTTGTGTGAACTGGCAGAAGCGCTATTGGTCAACTCACCCACGCCGCAACCCATACCCGTGAACGTGGTGGATATTACCCAATCAGAGCAATTGGTTGCCCGCTACGGCACTCGCATACCGGTTTTACGCCGCAATGACACCGGCAATGAGCTGAGCTGGCCGTTTACCCAAGACCAGCTTCTTAATTTTTTACAATGAGGTTTGCCTGACATGCTGATGGTTATTTCCCCTGCGAAAACTCTGGATTACAAACGTCCGCTGGCAACCGAACACCATACCCAGCCTGACTTTCTGGAACCGGCACGGGAGCTGATTAACAAGCTCAAAGAACTGGAGCCGCACCAGGTCAGCAACTTGATGAGCATCAGCGACAAACTGGGGCAGCTGAACGCCGAACGTTTCAGTGCCTGGAGCACACCGTTCACGCCCAGCAATGCCCGCCAGGCCATTCTTGCGTTCAAGGGCGACGTCTACACCGGGCTGGACGCCGAAAGCTTCAATAGCAGCGAGTTTCAGTTCGCACAGAAGCATCTGCGCATGCTGTCCGGCCTTTACGGGGTGCTTAAACCGCTTGATCTGATGCAGCCTTACCGCCTTGAAATGGGTACAAAATTTGAAAACCAGCACGGTGAAGACCTGTATGCGTTCTGGGGCGACACCATCACTCAAGAGATCAATCGCCTGCTCAGTGACGATGACGGCGCCTTGGTAAATCTGGCGTCTAACGAATATTTCAAAGCGGTGCACAGGAAATATCTTGCAGGACGGCTGATCACCCCCAGTTTTAAAGATCGCAAAAACGGCCAGTATAAAATCATCAGTTTCTATGCCAAAAAAGCCCGTGGACTGATGTGTCGCTACGCCATAAAAAATGGCATCACCAAAGCCGAAGACCTGAAAAAGTTTGACCTTGACGGCTATTACTTCAGCCCCGAGCAGTCTGATGCCAACAACTGGGTCTTCCTGCGCGAGGAGCAAACCAAAGCCTGAGTTTGCGATTTGGCGGCTATAATCCGAATACGCCTTGCCGGGCACGCTTTAAGCCGAAGCTGGCGTTACTATTGCCGGCTTTAAACTTCCAAGGTAACTGTTTATGAACGAAGCGGTATTCTCACAAATTTCCATGGCTGTTCTATTGACCGGACTTATGGTCTGGATGGGTTTTATTGTCTGGGACCTGGCCAAAAAATCCAAAGCAGGGAAGTTCGGCACCTTTATGATGTTTACTATAATGGGTGCAGGCGTACTGGGCTTTGTCATCAAAACCGTGCTGGTTGAAATCATCCAGATATAGCGGCACTGTCTATTACAGTTGAACCTTCTGCGGTTCAACGTCTGCTTTTACTTTTTACTCCTGCACAATCTGATTTTGACTCAAGGATGCTTCCAGTATGTGGTTTCACAACGCCCGTGTTTTTCGTTTTACCAAGCCCTTCGATATCACCACGGATGAGCTGGAAGAAAAGCTCCAGGCAGACACGTTCAAGCCCTGCGGGCCTCAAGAAACAACTCGTCAGGGCTGGGTAGCCCCGCTGGGAAAACACGGTGAAACACTGGTGCACAGCGCCAATGGCTATCACTTGATTGCACTGCGCCGGGAAGACAAGATTTTGCCCAGCTCGGTGATTAAGGAACTGATGGAGGAGCGCGCCGAAGCCATTGAGATTGATCAGGGCCGAAAAGTACGCCGCAAAGAAAAAGACGAGCTAAAAGAGCAGATCATGCTGGAAATGCTGCCCCAGGCGTTTTCCAAAAACCGCCGCAGCTTTGCCTATCTGGCACCCAAAGATGGCGTAATGGTTGTGGATGCAGGCTCGGCCAAACAGGCTGAAGAAATCGCTTCGGCGCTGCGCAAAAGCATCGGGTCGTTGCCCGTGCGGCCACCCGTCGTGGAACAGGCGCCCATCGTCACCTTTACTGGCTGGCTGGACGAATCCATTGATTTACCAGCGCACGTTGAGCTGGGCGATGAATGCGAGCTAAAAGATCCGGCGGAAGACGGCGGCGTCGTACGTTGTAAAGGCATGAACTTGCAGGCGGATGAAATTCAAAACCATCTTCAGGCCGGCATGCAAGTCACCAAACTGGCCATTACCTGGGACGAAAACGTGTCGTTCGTGCTCGACGAGGAGCTAGGCATTCGTCGCCTCAAGTTCGGTGAGACTCTTCAAGAACAACTGGACAACGTTGACGCTGACGACGCCTTAGCGAAATTCGACGCCAGTTTTAGTTTGATGACCCTGGAACTCGCAAAGCTGATTCCAGGATTGCTCGAGGCTCTAGGCGGTGAAGACCGCTCGGCTTTAATCGATGGCGAAGACCGCCCTGCCCCGGTCAGCGAGTAACTCTACAGCGGGCGGTGTGATTTAAAGATCAATGGCCGCCCTTGTTTAATCTTTCCTTTTGCCAGTCTTTTTCAGGCTCGTTCAATACCAGGCTCAGGTCCATCACTTCCTCATCCTGGTTGAACTTGATGTGAAAGCCCAGATGCTCCGCCAGGTTCAGCATGGGCCGGTTGTCTGGCAGTACATCCCCCACCATTTCCGCGGTGCCACGGGCACGGCAATAGTCGATTATTTTCCCCATCAGCGTCTTGCCCAAACCTTCGCCCTTCATTTTATCGTGTACCATTACCGCAAACTCGCAGCGCAAGTTATCTGCGTCGGTCCAGGTGCGCACGGTACCCAGGGTTTCTTCGCCTTCGCCGTCTTCGCGGACCGCATTGGCAACAAACACCATCTCGCGGTCATAATCAATCTGCACCATCTGCGCCACGTCTTCGCGGGAAAAATGCTTGCGATACTGAAAGAACCGATAGCGAATAGACTCCGGTGACTGCAGTTCGTGAAACGCCCGATGGACAGGCTCGTCTTCTGCAAGTACCGGCCGAATAATCACACGGCGGCCGGATCTTGGCAGCACTACCCATTCCTCAAGCTCCCGTGGGTAAGGCTGAATGATCGGTTTACCTGGCTCGTCAGACAGGTTGATGGCCACATTAACGGCCACCGCGCCTTCGTCGTTAAACAACAGCGGCGAAATTTCCAGTCCTTGAACCTCCGGAATGTCGATCACAATTTGCGACAGAGTCACCAGGGTTTCCGACACGGCGCGAATATCATGCTCCGGTTCCAGACTGTGCTCTTTCAGGAGCTTGTACATATAGGTGCGCCGCAGAAGCTCGCGCGCCAGCACCATATTCAACGGCGGAAATGCAATCTGCCGATCGGTCATGACGTTGATGTGGGCGCCAGCAGCGCCGCACACGACCAAGGGGCCGAACAGCGCATCGCGGGTGATGCCAATGCTGAACTCAATCCCGCCCACATGCTGATAGGAGAACTGCACCGCAAAACCCAAAAAACCGCTTTCCGGAAAATGTTTGCCGCATTCTTCTAACAAACTCTGACAGCCATCAATAATGGCGGCCTCGCTGCTCAGTTTGGGCACGGTGCAGTTATAGCGTTTCTGATTAGGACTGTAGGACTGGAATGGATGGCAGGCCTGCTCGTGCACCAAGGTGATATCCATGGACCGACGCTCTACCGAGAATGCCCCCAGCACCTCATCAACATCGTCGCAAAACAGTGTGTCTATAGCGCAAATATTGTAATCGCTGAGCACGCTGCGCGCCTCTTCATTGGTCAAATAATGACGCCCGGCACGCAACGCATCCACAATCACCCGGCGGGTCTTGCTGTGGTCTGACAAATGATCGGTAAACGATTCCGGGGTTTCTGTCAGCAGGCGCTGCACTCGCTGATGACGCACATGCTGCATAAATGCCATCACCGCTTTTTCCGGGTTAAAGAACGATGGTACGCCAGCGCGATAGAATTCCTCACGCGAATCCATCACCGTGCTCTGGCCCAGCCAGCAGGTAAATACGTTAAGCCGTGTGCCCTTTATGGCCTCGATCACCGAGTTGGCGATCTCGAGGCTGTCGCCTGTCAGGCTTGGCGCGTACATCACCAACACGTTCGCAAGCTTTGGTTCTTTCGACAGAATCTTTAATACTTTGGCGTAAAGTTCCGGCGACGCGTTGTAGCCCAGGTCGATAGGATTACGCCGCGTCCAATACGGTGGCAGCAGCTCTGCCAACGCTTCAATAGCCGATTCTGATAAGGTGGCAAGCTCCCCACCCAAATACGCCAAACGGTCTACTGCCAGCACACCCGGCCCAACCCCGTTGGCCATCACAACCAGCGATTCACGGCGCAGGGGCTTCATCCGAGTCAGCGTTTCCAAAGCATCAAACATCTGCCCCAGACCATCTACCCGCAGCACACCGGCGCGTTTGAGCATGGCATCGTAGATGGGATCGCTGTGTTTGATGCCAGCCGGCAACTCGTGAACGAACCATTCCGATTCTGGAACCCGGCCGGACTTCAAGGCAATAACCGGTTTTGTGCGCGACGCCACCCGCACCGATGACATAAAACGGCGCGGGTTAGGCACGCTCTCAAGGTGCAATAAGATAGCGCGAGTGCGGGTGTCTTGGGCCAGGTAATCAATAAGATCGTCATGGTCGATGTCCATGCCGTCGCCCAGAGTCAAAAAATATGAAAAGCCAACACCGCGGGCAAAGGCCCAATCCAGAACCGCGCTGGCGATGGTGCCCGACTGCCCAACAAAAGCCACCCGGCCCGGAATGGCCCCCATGTGGGCGTAGGTGGCGTTCAACTTGCGGGCCGGCACCATCAGCCCAATGGTGTTGGGCCCCAGCACCCGAATTCCACTTTCACGAGCGGCATCGCGTACCGAATACATCAAAGGCCGGCCGGTTTTGCTGTGGCTGCGCGACATACCCCCAGTCATCACAATGGCGGTACGCGCACCGGCCTTGCCCAAGCGCAGAATCATTTTCGGTACGGTTTTCGGCGGCGTACAAATAATCGCCAGTTCCGGTACAAACGGCATTTCGGCAACGCTTTTGGCGCAGGCTACGCCGTGCACGTTGTCGTAATCGCTCGGGTTCAACACCAGCAGTTTGCCAGGGTAATCGCCACCCAGCAGGTTGCGTAAAACCATACCGCCCAAATTTTCAGCCCGCTCAGAAGCACCCACCACCACAATAGACTCGGGATTAAACAGGCTTTCCAGGTATCGAGTACTCAAGCGCAGGTTCCTTATAGATCGGGGTCATCACAATCAGTGTATCTTAGGCGCTGATAAATGGGTGCAAAACGTCAATTGGCGGAATTTTGCCTAAAATTAAGGTCAAACCAAAGAAAGACCGCAACCTATTTTTTCCTGATACCATAAGAAAAATACAACACACCAGCGGGGCAGCCAACGCAGTATGACAACCGCCTTTTTTTCCCACGACGACGGCAACAAACACAATATGGGCCCAGAGCACCCAGAACGCCCTGAGCGCGTTGCCGCCATTCAGAGTTACCTGGCAGACACCGCATTCGCCCAAGATCTTGACTACGTTCGCGCCGATGAAATTACCCGCGATCAACTGCTGAGTGTTCATCCGGAAAGCTATCTAAAGCAGCTCGACATGATGCAGCCAACCCACGGCCGCGTGTTCACTGACCCAGACACCGCAATGACACCCCATACTCTGCGCGCTGCGCGCCTAGCGGCCGGCGCCAATATTCAGGCGGTTGATATGGTGATGAACAGCCAGATCACCAACGCGTTCGTGTGCGCCCGCCCGCCTGGCCACCACGCCGAACGCAGAAAATCCATGGGTTTCTGCTTTTACAACAACGTGGCTCTGGCGGCTATGCGCGCACTGAGCTTTCACCGCCTTGACCGGGTTGCCATTGTTGATTTTGACGTTCACCAGGGCAACGGCACCGTAGACATTGTCGGCGGCGATGAGCGCATTCTTATGTGTTCAAGTTTCCAGCACCCGTTTTACCCGCATACTCATGTGCACCGCCAGGCTGAAAACATTATTAACGTTCCGCTGCCGGCGGACTGTTCAGCATTAGAGTATCGCAAAGCCGTAGAAGCTAGCTGGCTGAAACAGCTACAGAACTTCAAACCACAACTGGTGCTGATTTCCGCAGGCTTTGACGCCCACAGGCTGGATCCGATAGGCGAATTCAATCTGGAAACAGAGGACTTTCGCTGGTTAACCGAAATGCTGGCGAGCGTTGCCAAAGATCACGCCAATGACCGGATCGTTTCAACACTCGAAGGTGGGTATCACCTGAAGGCTCTTGCACAAAGCGTGGCCACCCACCTGGAAGTACTGCACGGGGTAAAGTGAACCCGCACCGGCCTTGTGCGCCGTTGTTCGCCGGCGCCATTAACCCGCACCAGGTTCAGTTGTAGCACTGGCCTGCTGCCGCTGTGTGCTATCGCCCTCACGCTCTATGCGAATAACAACTCGCCGGTTTTGGGCAGAGTTTCCTGACCCGGCAAATTGGTCACCGTGGGCGCGCACAACAATTTTGCTTTCTGTGACGCCCTGGCTTTTCAGATAGCTCGCCACTGCCTCGGCGCGATCTTGCGCCAGCTTCCGGTTATCAATCCGGCTTCCCATTCTGTCGGTGTGACCGTCCACCAGCACCGTCGTCACCGTTGAATCGGCCAGTGCATAGGCCACAATCTTATCCAGGCTGCGCCTGTCGGCATCGCTCAATGCCACACTGGCCGAAGAAAACTGAATCTGCGAACCCTGCAACTGATCCAAGTTGGCCGGCAACAGATTACCCGCACAGACGCGATAACCTTGAAATGGCGAAACGAAGTTGATGTTCGACACGTGCACCCGCACCGGTTGAGCGTTGAACCAGGACTGCCGGGTGAGTGTCGGCGAAAGACCATCCAGCAAACCATAGGCAACCTGCATGCTCTGGATGGCGCTTAGCACAACCGCGCGGCTGCCGGCCGGAACTGTAACCAAACCCAGTGGCCGCGGCGCAACGCCAGGGCGCCAGCTGGGCGCCTCAGCCACCAGCACCCCCCTGCCGGGACGCATCAGCGGCGTGTCGGCTTCCAGTGAAAAAAGCAGACTTTCACCCGCACGGTGGCGGAAGGTTGCGCGACCGTAGCCCGGCACCTTGTGCACCAGCGCGCACTCAAAGACCGATTCCGTCAAATACCATTGGCTATTTTCGACGCCTGCGCCAAAGCTTGTTGCCAGCGCAGGCGCGCTCAGTAAGGGGCAAACCATCAAGGCTGCCGGCAAGCAACGGGTCAAAAATTGCGTTCGCAACGCCATCAATCATTACCTTTTGGGGGCTTTATGGCCACACTGGGTGACCGTTCAACGCTCATTTTTCTAGGTATCGGCCAGCCGCTTTGCATCTTTAGGTCGCCACCCGTTTTATAACGCAGACGCTGCCATCAGGGTCCCTTGAGTAAAACAAACTGCGCAACCTTCTGTTATAGTAACGCCAATTTTTCAGCGCCGCGGCGTGTCTTTCGCGCAGCGTGTTTCACTTTTTGCATCTTTTACGTTTTTGAAACGCATCGGTCTTTGAATGAGTGGCTCGCAACATGACCCAGCAACTGACAATTACCCGCCCCGACGACTGGCACCTGCACGTTCGTGACGGCGCTGTATTGAATGACGTGGTACCGAATACCGCCGCAGTGTTCGGTCGCGCCATTATCATGCCCAATCTGGCACCGCCGGTGACCACTGCCGACCAGGCGCTGGCCTACGCCGAGCGTATTCACAACGCAGCCGGCAACAGCCGTTTCGAGCCGTTGATGACTTTGTACCTAACCGAAACCACCACGCCAGAATGCGTGCGACAAGCCAAGGCGCAGGGCATAGTGGCGGCCAAACTGTACCCGGCCGGAGCCACTACCAACTCGGATGCCGGCGTAACCGATGTCGCCAATATCTTCCCAGTACTGAAGGCCATGGCCGATTGCGGCATGTTGCTGCTGGTACACGGCGAAGTGACCGATGCCGATATCGACATTTTTGATCGTGAAAAAGTATTTCTGGAGCGAGTTCTAACGCCTACACTGGCGGCGTTTTCAAACTTGAAGGTGGTTTTAGAGCACATCACCACCGCAGATTCCGCCAACTTTGTGCGTCGGCACCAAGGCGACAACCTGGCGGCCACCATCACCCCCCAGCATCTGATGTACAATCGTAACCACATGCTGGTTGGCGGTGTAAGGCCTCACTTGTACTGCCTGCCCATTCTTAAGCGCAATCGCCATCAACAGGCGCTGCGAGAAACAGTGGCCAGCGGCGACCAACGATTTTTCCTGGGTACTGATTCCGCACCCCACGCCAAAGGCGACAAAGAAGCAGCGTGCGGTTGCGCCGGCTGCTACTCGGCGTTTGGTGCCATCAGCCTATACGCGCAAGTGTTTGAAGAGCTGGGCGTACTGGACAAACTTGAAGCTTTCGCCAGTTTCAACGGTGCCGATTTTTATGGCCTGCCGCGCAACACAGACACCGTAACCCTGATACGCAAGCCCTGGACCATGCCTGATGAGCTGCCCCTAGCCGGCGGCAGCATCGTACCACTGGGCGCCGGTGAAACCATTTACTGGCGCCTGGCGTAATCTTTTATTACATTACCTTTTCACATAGCGCCATCGTTGGAGTTTGAGTGACCGAAGAAAACAGCCAAACACACCCTATGTCCCGTCGCTTTCGCGGATTTCTTCCTGTTGTCGTGGATGTTGAAACGGCCGGATTCAACCCCGCCAAAGACGCTCTGCTGGAAATAGCCGCGGTGATGGTTACCATGGACGAGAACGGCTTTCTGCACCGTGGTGAAACTTACCTGCAGCAGATAGACCCGTTTGAAGGCGCTAATTTCGAGCAGTCATCGCTGGACTTTACCGGCATAGATCCGTGGGACCCAGAGCGTGAAGCGGTGCCGGAACGCGAAGGCCTGAGTGAAATATTCAGTCCGATACGCCAAGCGATGAAAGCCTTTGACTGCAAACGTGCGGTTCTTGTGGGGCACAACGCCACGTTCGATCACAACTTTGTGTTCGCCGCCAGCATGCGCGCAGACATCAAACGCAATCCGTTTCATCCGTTTTCGACGTTTGACACTGCCACCCTCGCGGGCCTGGCTTATGGCCACACAGTGTTGGCTCAGGCTTGTAAACTGGCGCGCATCCCGTTTGACAGTAAAGAAGCGCACTCAGCCGCCTATGACGCAGAGAAAACAGCCGATCTTTTCTGCAGTATCGTTAATCGCTGGCAAGAACTTGGGGGCTTTCCACCTCCGCCTTTCGAATAGTGTGATCGCAGAATGAAAAAAAGCGGCGATGCATTGGCACCGCCGCTTTTTTGTTACCAGTGCGTGCCTCACACGGTGTTTGTTACCAGTGAATGCCCCGCATAATGGCCGCAAACGCCACCTGATCGGTGGATGCACCCTTTTCTGCGCTTACCTCTTTGCCTTTTTTAGGCATGGAGTCCGGAAACATTTTGTAGCCGGTATTCATTAGAATTTCACTCGCCTTGGGCGCCAGCGCGTTCAGCACTTGAGCGAACACGCCAAGCCGCGTTGCAATGCGCTTGGGCCTGCAAACAATCGCATTCACCACCATATCCGCTGCTTCTTCCGGACTCAGTGTGGGCACCGAATCGTAGATTTTGGTGGGCGCTATCATCGGCGTTTTCACCAACGGCATATTGATGGTGGTAAAACAAACGTGCCGGTCTGACCACTCCGCCGCTGCACACCGGCTGAACGAATCCAATGCCGATTTAGACGCCACGTACGCCGAAAAGCGCGGCGCGTTCGTCAGCACGCCAATGGAAGAAATATTAATAATGTGGCCACGGCGACGTTCTAACATGGCCGGTGCAAAACCCATAATCAAACGCAACGAGCCAAAATAGTTCAGCTGCATGGTGCGTTCAAAATCGTGGAAACGATCGAAGGACTTGTCCAGGGAGCGGCGTATCGAACGGCCGGCATTGTTTATCAGCACATCCACCGCACCGTGGTTTTTGCTAACGGTTTGAATAAACCGGTCACAGGCGTTCATATCCGCAAAGTCACACTGATAAGCATGTACGTCGACGCCTCGCGCGTTCAACTGTGCGCTCACTTGGTCCAGCGTTTCCTGCGTACGCGCTCCAATCACCAGAATCGCACCCGCGTCCGCCAACTTTTCCGCAGTCGCCAGGCCAATACCGGAGGTGGCGCCGGTCACCACGCACACTTTGCCTTCCACGGTTCCGCGCAGCGTGCGGTCTATAAAAAGGTCGGGGTCCAGGTTGCGTTCCCAGTAATCCCAGATTGCCGGTGCATAGTCTGGCAGGCGGGGTACTTCTATACCGGTGCCCTGCAACACGCGTTCGGTTTCGCGGGCATCAAAACGGGTGGGGTAGTTGATAAAAGACAGCACCGACGCAGGAATGCCCAGATCGTCCAGCAAAGCGCGACTGATGCGCTTCACCGGCGGCAAATTTTTCAGGCTCTGGCGAATAAAGGGTGGCACAAATCCGAACATGCGCGAATCAATACGCATGCCCATCTTGGGCGCGTGGCCCGCCTCACAGAATATATTGAGTATTTCACCCACCTTGTATGGGTCAGAATCCACCAGATGGAAACACTTGCCGTCTTCGTCTGGCAGGTGGGCGATATGGTCCAACGCATCGGCCACAAAATTCACCGGCACAATGTTCAGACGTCCCCCTTCTAGCCCTACAGTAGGCACCCACTGAGGAAGCGCACCGCGAATTTTCTGAATCATCTTGAAGAAGTAATAAGGTCCGTCGATCTTGTCTATCTCACCGGTAGCAGAGTCACCAATCACCAGACCAGGGCGGTAGATACGGAACGGCACTTTGCACTCGTCGCGCACCACCCGCTCAGACTCGTGTTTAGTGCGAAAGTAAGGATGGTCCAGTTTACCGGCCTCGGCAAACATGTCTTCACGGAAAGTGCCTTTAAACAGACCGGCTACCGCGATGGACGACACGTGATGAAAAATTCCGGCACCAAGCGCCTCGGCTGCGGCCACGGCAGCACGAGTGCCGTCAATGTTGGCGGCTTGCTGGGACTCCTCACTGGCAGACATATCGTAGATGGCCGCTAAGTGAAAAAAGTGATCAATTTTTCCGCTCAGCTGCTTTAATGTTTTTTTATCAAGGCCAAGGCTCGGGGCCGTCAAATCACCAACCACCGCCTTGATCTGTTTTTCGTCAACGCCCAAATTTTCGCGTAAGTCCACCAGCTTCTGCACCGACTGCTCACGCACCAATACATGAACAGTGGCGCCGCGCGCTAGCAATCTGGACATCACAAACCGACCGATAAATCCGGTGCCACCTGTTACAAAATAATTCATCATCAGTTTTCACGGGCTACCCCCAACCTTTCGACAGAATAGGGTGGGGAGGGATAGCGTGTCTTGCGTAAGCACCACTTATGCCCCGGCCCGCACCTCCTCTGTGGTTGTGGATTGAATGTAATAGCCGAAACCGTCGGTTTGTTATCAACCGGCAGTGCTGGTGATGAATGCCTTGAACAGCACCGGCTGAGTTTTGAACGTTGAGATTTCCGGTTTTTCGGATGGCGACTCGGCCTAACCAAGTGCCTTCTTTTTTGCCGGTTGGATTGAGTGTGCCTCCGGTGTCGACGTTAGCGGGAAGCCCTGTGTTTTTCAACGACTGAACAGCACCACCAGCGCAGTCTTTCAAGCAAACAGTAAGCAGAGTGAGTTTTAACGACCTGAGGTAAACGTAGCGAGTGGGTGTCCGCTTTCCCTGATCAGCCTAGCTTGCTTCCACAAGCCCCGCATTTTTTTCATAACAGGGTGGGGTAATTGACGCCGTGTCCGCCTTGATCATTACGTTATTGTAAAAATAAGTTATAGCAGTATTTGCGTATAAAGAGGTAGAGCATTGAGGTTTTAGCAACCCATGGTGATCAATGCGATAATCAGGAACTTTCGGCGCGCATCCGCGTCTGCTATCCATCGTCTTTGTTGTTTGGAATGATTTCATGTCTCAGAAAAACCCCAACACCGAGCGCTACATTGCCATCGCGCGCGCCTGCCTGAAAGCCATCAACGACACCACCGCCAAAGCTGGCGATCGGGAGCAGAAAATTCAGGCCGTCTACGACGCCATAGACACCGCTTTTCAAGCCGAATTCAAAAGCCAGCGCCAGGCGGTTGCCGTCATGGCGACCGTACTGGAACGCATTGCCTCTGGCGAGCTCAGCGCCGAAGAATCTGCCGATCTGGCGCGCAAAACGGTAAACCAGCAACCGCAGACCCACGGTAAAACAAGGATTCACTGACATGACGCCTGCCCTGACGCGCCCACTGCGCCAAACCTCCTTCTGGCCAGCTGCCCTGGCGTTCTTGTGCCTGTTAATCGCCAGTTCATTGAGCCTGGCCGCGCAAGAACCCACAAAAAGCCCCAACGATGCCAACCTGTATCGTTATTTACAATTAGATAACGGCCTGCGCGTATTACTGGTGTCGGACAAAAGTGCAAACAAGGCCGCCGCGTCTTTGAATGTAGCCGTCGGCAGCGGCGACGACCCCGCCGATCGCGAGGGCCTGTCTCACTTCCTTGAGCACATGCTATTTCTGGGCACCGAGAAATACCCCGAACCCGGTGAGTACCAGCAGTTCATCGCCAGCCACGGAGGCAGCCACAACGCCTTCACCGCGTTCCAGGACACTAACTACTTCTTTGACGTACAGGCCGAATTTCTAGAACCGGCTCTGGACCGTTTCGCCCAGCAGTTCTCCGCACCCCTGTTCACAGCCGAACTTGTAGATCGCGAACGCAACGCGGTGCATTCCGAATACAGCTCCAAACTCAAAGAAGACGGGCGCCGCTTTTTTTCAGTCCGCAAAGCGGTTACGCCTGCCGAGCATGCTTTTCACCAGTTTGCCGTAGGCAACCTGACCACCCTGGAAAACAGCGAGCAACGACCGCTACGTAAAGACCTGGTCACATTCTGGCGTCAGCACTACTCGGCCAACCTGATGAACCTCGCAGTGTACGGACCGCAATCGCTGGATCGCCTGGAACAGTTGGTGCGCGGCCGCTTTGACGCTATTGAAGACCGCAAGCTGACACAAAAGCGCCACAGCGCACCTTTGGTTGATCGTGAGCAACTGCCCACAAAAGTGACCGTGGCGTCGCTGAAGGACATCCGCAACATGTCCCTGGTGTTTCCTATTGCTTCGCAGCGGGATCAATACCGCACCAAGCCAGCGCGCTACGTGACCAACCTATTAGGCCATGAAGGCCCTGGTAGCCTGTTTGACGTGCTGAAACGCGCGGGCCTGGCCGAAAGCCTGTCAGCGGGCCTGGGAATGGACACCGGCGATGGCGCCACCCTGGAAATCTCCATGGCCCTCACCAAACAAGGCCTGGAGCAACAAAACACCATCCTTCCTCTGGTGTTCGCTTACATTGATAAAGTGCGCGAACGTGGCATCGGTGAGCAGCGTTTTGAAGAAATGCGCAAGCTGGCCGACATCGATTTCCGCTTTAAAGAAAAAAACGATCCCGTATACCAAGTAATGCGCCTGGCCGGGCAACTGCAACATTACCCGACAGCCGACATCCTGCGCGCGCCCTGGTTGCTGGAAAGCTACGCGCCCGACCAGTACCGCCAGATTCTTGAGCAGCTCACCCCTAACAACCTGCTGCTGTTTGTACTGCAACCCGAGCCCGATCTGGGCGAGGCTCGCGCTACGCAGTGGTACAGCGCCCAATGGCAGCAAGAACCCTTGAGCGTTCAACAATTGAACCAACCCGCCAACGTCGTGCTTGCCAGCCAGCTTGCGCTGCCGCAAGCCAACCCTTTCATATCGGAAAACCTTGCCATGCTTGGTGGCAGCACCATGACCCAGCCCGAGCAACTGCTGACCGCTGGTGCCGATGAGGGCGTTAATAATGGTGGCAAAATTGAACTTTGGTACGCGCGCGATACCCGTTTCGGCACTCCCAAAGCCAACGTATACCTGAGCCTGCGCACGCCTCTGGCACTGGCGTCCGCCCGCAACGCTGTTCTGCTGCGGCTGCTAACAGACGCTCTGAATACCAACTTGAACGCCTGGGCCTACTCCGCGCGTCTGGCCGGGCTGGACTACAGCATTTACTCCCATCTACGCGGGTTGACAGTGAGGGTGGGTGGCTACAGCGACCAAGCCAACACGTTGCTGCGCCAGATTTTACAACAGGTAGCCAACCCGGAACTGACCCAGCAACGCTTTAACATCGCGCGCCAAAACCTTGTGGACAGCTTGGTGAATGAATCCCGTAATCGTCCCAGTGAACAGATTGCCAACTATATTCAAACCGCACTTCTGGAGGGCGCCTGGCAGACCGAAGACAAGCTAAACGCCGCTCAAAAAGTCACCCTGAATGACCTTCAAGCCTTCCAGCAGCAGCTAGTGACCGGCCTGGACCCTGTCATGCTGGTTCACGGCAACCTCAGCGCCGCGTCTGCGCTGAACATGGTTCAACAGGCACAGGCTCTGATCATGGCCGACAGCCAATACACAAACGTAGAACGCAGCCGCATACGTCAGATTCCCACGGGCGAAACCCGCGTGAGTATGGACATAAGCCACCCGGATGCCGGCTACGCCCTGTACCTGCAAGGCACGAACACCAGTCTGGCAGAGCGCGCGCAATATCGGCTACTCACTCAGATTGTCCGCAGCCCGTTCTACAAGAACATTCGCACCCAGCGCCAACTGGGCTACATCGTTTACGCAACGTCATTCGAAATGCTGGAAACTCCGGCGCTCGCGTTAGTTGTGCAATCTCCAGACACCAGCCCGCAGGCCATTAATGCCGCTGTGGACGAGTTTGTGGAAAGCTTCGCCATTACTCTGGCGGGCCTTGGAAGCAAAGAGTTGGAACAGGAAAAGCAGGCCGTCATCAGCGGCATACTGGAACAAGAACGCCAGTTAGGCGATATCTCCGGGCGCTTCTGGAGTGAAATTGACCGCGGCAACGGTAATTTCAACTCCCGCGAGCAATTGGTTACGGCGATTGAAAATGTCAGCCTGGCGCAATTGCAAAGCACTTTCCGCATTGCCCTGAAACAGCGTGAGCGGGCGTTGCTGGTCACCTCCGACGGCGAACGTGCAAACGAAGCATCAGAAGCAAGCCAAACCACGTCAGCAAGTCACGGCAATGCAGACGAACAAATGCAAAAACTCAGAGCCCAGCCGCCGGTCACAGAGGGCTGACGGCTTTTGAGACGCCAGAGGCAGCGATTTCAGCCAGAGAACTCACGCTGAAATCGCTGCCAGTCTTCAGCTTCATCCACGTCCCAACGCATGGGTAACAAGCCAACGCTCAGCCCAATACTGTTTAGTTTTTCACAGGTTTGCCGCAGAACATGCTCGCTACCCCAGTGAACGCCGTCCAACATGCCAGGCACCACCTTGCGCGCGCCAATCAACACATAGCCGCCGTCTTCTGACGGCCCCAACACCACATCAGCGTGAATCAGCTTTTCAGCCGCCAGAAGAACATGAGCTGGATCCACTGACGGGCAATCACTGCCTACAATGATGGCGTTTTTATGGCTATGCAGAGCACCACACAGAGCCGCGGCCATGCGATCACCCAGGTTGCCACCGCTCTGAAAACACTGCCGTACACGTCGCCCTTGCAATTTTTTCATCACCTCAGCGGCTTCCGCCGGGGGCGTACGATCACAATCCCACCAAAACTGCAGCGGTAACGCCGTCACCAGCAAATTATCCAGCACCGCCAGGGTTAACTCGCAGTGCGCCGCCAAAGCCCCCTGCTTGCCCAGTGCGGGTATTAAACGCGTTTTAACCTTGCCGGCTTCAGGCCATTTGGCAAACTGCATGATCAGCGTCTGGTCAGATTTTTTTTCATTACTGGGCATCACGAATGTCCGATCGATAGGCTTGGGCCAAAGACTCAGCAGACTCGCCGCGCCAATAGCGCCAGCGCAGCCGCCACATCAGCGCAATCGTTGCCCACGCGCCTCGTTGTTGCCAGCGCCGACTGTCTGTTGTTACCGGGCTTGCTACGCAAAAAGGGCGCGACACATAACGCAAACGCCGCGACAACTCAACGTCTTCCATTAACGGTTGAGGTGCGAAACCGCCCAACACGTCAAAGGTATCGCGGCGTACAAACATCGCCTGATCGCCGGTACAAATACCGGTCAACCGCGAACGCTTATTCATAAACCAGGAAATCACGCGAAACAGCGGCCGCGAGCCACTTAAGCGAACGTCGAATCGACCCCATACGTTCAGCGTTGGCACAAATGCCTGTAATTGCTGCACGGCGTCCGCAGGCAACTGCGTATCGGCGTGCAGAAACAACAACACGTCGTTCCGGGCAACCGCAGCACCGGCGTTCATCTGCGCCGACCGCCCTAACCCCGCGCTCACCAGCTGATCGCATAAAAGCCGGGCCAAGTCTTGCGTGCCATCGGTGCTGCCACCATCCGCCACAATCACCTCGTGGCCCGCAGCTCGCAGCAGCTGAAGCGACTGCAGTGAAGCGCCAATCACAACGGCCTCATTCCACGCCGGTACGATCACACTCAGCTTTACATCCGTTTTCAAACCCGTCATCACAGTATTAATCACACCGCTTCCAAAAATAAACAACTCGCGCAAAGCCTTGAGCCACACGCCTCAGCCCGTTATCATACCGCCCTTCTTGGCATTATGCCTTCGTAGCTCATCTGGATAGAGCGTCCCCCTCCTAAGGGGAAGGTAGCAGGTTCGAGTCCTGCCGAGGGCACCATAAATTTATATAAATCAGATACTCATCAGCCACTGATTCTTGCCCTGGCATAGCGTTATACGCCTCTTGTTTCGCAGC
>Ga0136553_1000057_pt1 | contig 37889 bp, 35 predicted proteins | sample AntRauTorckE5430_FD_101384 | JGI IMG/M metagenome (GOLD analysis project Ga0136553, IMG submission 101384) | Saline lake microbial communities from Rauer Islands, Antarctica - Metagenome Torckler E5 #430 | ecosystem: Environmental > Aquatic > Non-marine Saline and Alkaline > Saline | place... | reverse complement strand
GCTTCCTTTTATTCGGCTTCCTTTTATTCGACTCGTCTTCTTCTGACGAACAGTCATCAGAAGTGGAATCTTCGGGAGAATGGTTAGAAGCGTTATCGCTGAACGAGACTTTGCGCGATGGAAAACGTGATGCATTGTCAGATGCGTACTCAACGGAAGTCGATGCATTATTGCCATCCCCTGGCCCTGGAGGTACACCATGAGGACTGGTGTCGGCTGATTGACTAGTAGTACTAGCTTGCGATTGATCAGCACAGTTGTCTCGTTCTGCGTTGACGTTCGATGCAATTTCCGCCCTTGCAGTAGCTTGTCTTGTGGTGATGTTTGCCATATTGTAATATAATGGGTGAGTATATCGATTCGATGACTGCGATAGAGAGTAGATAGAGCGGATACTACTAGAGGGAGTGAGTGGATACAAGAAGACGGTAAAAATCAGCCTTCAAATCGATTCGAATGACTCCACAGAAGACTATTGAATGCCAACCACCAATGCAGCGTTATCAAGGGTAACTAGTAGTGTATTTTAGATGCCTTGCTTGTGGATGTAGGTGCTGTATTGTTGTAGATAAATAGTGATAGAGTGAGTGAAATGACGTCTTTTTTTGTGTTTTTTTAACTTTTTGATATTTTGATTTTTATTATTTCATCGTGAAATTTTCGAACAAGGTGAGTGCGGTTACACGTTCCCGGTAATGCAATAGTCATATATTTTGAAGGAACAAGATGAATGGAAGATTGCCATACTAGAGAATGAATTCAGGGAAGTCGCGATTGACGATGGTCTCGGTAAGTTTCGATAGCCTTGAACCTCATTGCTGCATGTAAATGTGCATTCTTCCTTTAGGTCGCATTATGATACAGGTGCACCATGATTTACCAAGTCAAGATTGAATTACAAATCGATGCACCTTCTTCTTTCATCCAAGCGCTCACATTTTGTTCCTTCCATTTCGTCATAGTCGCGGAATCCCTCCTCGAGGACCTAATCACAATAGACAATTGAATGCTGCTCAGCTCGTGGAGATTTGATCCGCACCCTTGGACAAAAAGTTTGACGCCGATTGTTTACACTATTCAGTCCAACCCAAAAATCTCGGAGCATTATTGTATTGATTCGATCGTTTGTCTTGCAAATTGTAAACATCTTAGCGAGCATCTTGATGGGAAGAAGACTGAGAGTGCTGTGCACCTCTTGATAAAATTCTTGGATTGAACTCTTTTTACATGGAGAGTATCTTGAAACATGTCCCTGAATTTTTCGCAGACCAAGAGGAAAAGATGAAGCATAATTTGGTTTGGTTCTTGTAACAAGTGTTGGTGTGCAATTTACTGGAAGTCTCCATGCGCAGTGTTCAATATGTTCATGATGGATCTTCTCAAGAGAGGGCTGCTGATTTGTATCGTACCAAGGGATTGTTGAATTTCATGGACAAGGAGATACCAAGTTTGGGTTTCAGGGAGTGCATGAGCAAATTATTTTTGGATCTGCTGACTCACCATGGTGTTTTCATTGGAAAGGACTTGGATAAGAAGTTGCTCACCAAGAGTTTGATGGAGTGTTTGTGCAAAGAAGAAGAGAAGTAAAGCGCTCTAGAATACTTTGTCATTTTGGGTTTTAATTGGAAATTCTAGAATGTGTATTTAACTACTACAAACAAGAGCTGGTTTGCCAATGTTGGGAAAATTCATTCGCATCCGTTAACAATTCATTTGCCCTTTGTAACATGGACGAGATATGTCCATCTCCTGGCACAAACATCAAAGCAGCTTCAAAGCTTCCAATTGCCTTTGGGAGATGAGTTTTGGTCCATGACTGTTCGCGAGCTGACTAAGTGTGCTTTGATATTTTTGTATTCTGCACATAAGAGAGCACATCTGTGTATGAAAGTGGCAATAGCGGAGTTCTATACAGTCAGTTGGAAATGATAGCATTGTCGTGAGCGTCACTGCAATTCCAAAGCAAAGGATCAAATCGGGGTATGTGTGTGCTTACCTTCCTGCAGACATACGTGCATCCCAGGCAAGAGCATTCAATGGCAACCATGCACCATGCAAAAGATATTTAACCTCTATGAAGGATAGTACATTATCGAAACGGCGTAAACCTGTGCGTGGTTTTCTTTTTGACTCAAACAGTTTACCTAAGGTCATTGCTGCCTTGTGTGAGGCAGGGTAGCATGCAACCGGTTCATAGATTCCTGCTCGTTTCCGCTCATAGACGCAATTTGACCTATACCCATATGTAGAACGTGATCATTTGTTGCTTCTAGAAGACCAGTCTAAAACGCAATCTTTGCTTCTAACAGATTCATAGAGCGAATCAAATCGAGGCCTTTTACGTGTGCTCTTCTTGCTATTCGAGCTTCTTTCTTTGCGATTACACGTATAACCAACACCCAACGTTCACCGGTACTAATCGATGTTCCTGCATGCATAATTCTAGAGGAAAGGTGTTATGACATTCCTCTTTCTATGCAAAGAGGAAGTCTACTGTGATCCTCAAGACATGCAATTTACATGCCTCTTCCCTGAAAATCTGTGTGTGAGGAAAGAGCTATATTTAGAGTTAAAAGTGATGCATCTCTATGCACCGGTTGAGAAATAGATGGTGCAATAGATCCCAGAATTTGCCCATCATACACTGCTAAATCCTCGACGCCAAGCCTTTCTTGCAGCATTGGATATAAATCGCTTTGTAAAAGTATATTGAGATTTTCGAGTTGGCTAGTCTTGCTTCTCCGAGGTCGCTACTTGTCGTTTATCCATCAGAGTTATCCGAGTGCAATGCTTTCTCTTCACCAGAAAACTATGCGGTGTCTCGGGCAGTCCAGATAAAGAAATCACATGTGTTTTCGTCAAAGACTGCTTCCTTGCTTTCAAGAATTACATGGCCATCTTTCAATTTGAGTACAGATGGACCTCCATTTCCAGTCTCCACGCTATAGGAAGTGAAATCATCAGTTCGCCAACTCTTGACGTCTTTCGTGTCGTTGCGCTTTGTTGGTGATTTTTGACCAAAATTTTGCGTACCAGATTCGAATTTTGTGGTGTGCCTCGTCTCTGCACGTTTATTGTATTCTAGTATAGCATCATCGTTCTCACTTTGATAAGCAGAGGTTCTCATAGCCATGGTAGACATCGACATCGAAGGCACGCTGAAAGCGTCGGCAAAACCAGCTACTGTCGAAAGAATCCCTAGAGCAGCAAAAGGACAGAACGTAAATAAGGCAAGAGTAGACGAAGACAGTTGCGAGAGGGCGTTTGTATACTTCCGAAAGATTGGTTTTTGGTAGTGTGAAGAAGTGAGCTGTATATTTGTGCGTATCTGCTCCTCGATCTCCAAGCAGTACTTGATACAATGGCACATACGCTTGTGTATCTCATCTTTATGACGTACATTGCTATCTTTTCTTCTGTTGCCATATCCACTGTGGTAGTGATGAAATCCATCATATGCTTTGAGTTCGGCCTAAATTTATGTTATCCATCTATGATGATTTCTCAAAAAGCTTGAACATGGAATACAGTACTACAAAAGCATTCAATTCTTATGGTCACCAAACAGTGTTATCGTGCAAATCTGAGCCTGTGGTGCCAACCCAAAACGAATGTCGAGTTTATTAAATATAGCACACAATCTCGTTATGTATCAGCACTCTTTTCCGTGAAAGGAGGTGGACTCAACTCTTCTGTAATCATGGAAATGATAGAGATCTTGTTTCCTTCAATTTTCGCCTCAGTGTAAAAGTTGACCTGAACCAAGAACGAATACCGCACCATCAGTACTTAGAACTGCGCTTCCACAAACACATAGATTTCCAGCAGATTTCCAGCGCAATTTCCAGTGTAGGAAGAATCGCTGTTATCGGGAGTGGCAGCTTAAGTCCTTGATTCACCAACATACGCAACTACCATTCAGCCTTTCTTTATCTGATGCAGCTATGGTAGCCATTAAACAGAGATCGGATGTACCACAATGTGGCGAATCTCAGCTACGTGACTTCAACAGACAGCGGAGGACATCAGGCAATTAATCCGGAAGACCTCGAAATGACTTCCAATGATCAGTGAAACATCTTGTTTCATCAAGTGTTTACACCCACAGGAGAAAGTCCATGTTGTAAATCTTACCTTTCTTCATTGGACCATTAGATGAATGTTAAGGATTATGGGCTTGGTTTGTAACTCCAGTTTGCCAATCCCTCCATATCTCAAGCTATCTATCAGCCAGCAGAGATGGTGATCAATAGGCAAGTTTAAGGGAATGGTAATTACAATTTTAATAGAAGAGAGAGTTCAATTTGAGAAAATGAAGCACATAAAAAAAGTAGAGCTGCTTTTTCAAATGAGGATTGATTAGAATTCTAAATAAATATTTGAACTTCAGGCGTTCATCACAGATTATTTCATGGGTACAACTCTTTGACGATCTATCCTCTACAATGGGAATCAAATAATAAACCAACTTGAATGGGAACCCCGTACCCGTTCCTATAGATATTGGGATTACAAGTCAATGGTCTCGTTGCATGGATCTGGATATTTTTTGGGAGAAATGCCCCATGCTCATATATGGCATCTGGAGAGGCAAGATACTGCTTGAATCGATTGGCTACTTTGAGCCCATGCGTTTCCAAGAGGTTTGCCGGCAGCTGCACTGTACTCGAGCAATTACTAGCTGCAGAGAAGTTCTCATCAGCAGCATGGGCATTAGTATCGTGCCCATGTACACTTTTGGATGCTATTCGAATGTAGAAATGACTAATCAGGATAATCATGTATGACAGTTTGTGATGGCTTTTATGAATCAAAGGAATATTTACGTTAGGCCGTATTTAACAGTAGCGCTTTTGACAAGTCTTATTCTATAGTATTTTTTTGTCACCGAACTCAATGCCTCCTCTTTTGATTATTTCTACTGCATAACCGTCAGGATCATATGCAAATGCAAGACCTTTCATCGAACCACCATCAGGCTCCTTCAATCAAAATGAATAATAGATATGATTCAAACGAGTTAGAAACCACTTGGACTTGGCAAACGGCAAATCACAATAAAAGTACAGCCGCTGCTTTGTACACACGTACCTTTTTGAATCCATATCCCATCTCGCGAATACTATCACATGCAGCATATACATCGTCTACCAAGAATCCAGTATGACCAAATCCTTGGCGGTCTTCTTCATTCCCATTGTAATACTTGAAATCATCGTCATTTTCAGTACCATGGTTGTGAGTCAGCTCCAATACTGGACCAAATTGTCTCCCGAGCGCCTCCATTTTTTCATTGTCATTCATTGACGACAGATTCAAGTTATTATTCGCAGATGATGCCATGAAGTACAATGAAAAATCATCAAAGTTCCTTTCAAGGACTACTTCCATTCCAAGGGCCTCATAAAACGAAATGCTTTTTGTAACATCTTTCACGCGCAGCATAGTTTGAGAGAAGTTGAAGTAGTTTGGAATCGTACCTGCATCACATCTTCTCTTAACAATTTCGACCCAGTATCCATCTGGATCATAAGCGAACGCAAGGCCCTTCATTCTATCAGTTTTAGGAGGTAAGAGGAATATTGTGAAATGCCTGAGGTGCATCATTCATAGTGGCCTACAACTTGCAATGACTTACCTTCCTTCATCTGGCTTCTTCTTGAAGCTAACTCCGGCTGCTTCTAGCTTATCACATGCTGCATAAACATCATCAGTATTGAAAGCAATGTGCCCAAAACCGTCCTTTTCCTCATTACCAGGATGATATCCTTTGAAAGAATCTTCCTCTGTCCCATAGTTGTAGGTGAGTTCAAGGGCGGTTCCTTCAATGTTCCACATATAATCATGCGCCTCCTGCGTGCCAGGAGTAAGGTCATAAGTTTCTTCCTCTGGCAAGGTGGCAAGAAAGAAAAGCTTGAAGTTCCATTGTGGGAAATCAAGCGTGTCAATAACGGTCATTCCCAACAAATCAGTATAGAATGGAATGGACTTTGCAGGATCGGCAATGCGAAGCATAGTTTGCTGCCATGTTGGTCTGCCGGCGACCATTGCATTCGAGCTTGGGGGGTCGTCTGTAGTGGCTTTGTTAAATATAATGGGTTTAGGAAGAGTAATACGAAAAGACTGCCTGATGATTTGAATCTGCTAAGTCTCTACTGATATGGCTACAACATTTCAACAGATTTTGACGCACCTTTTAAGTTCGTAGATTCACAAGAATGAACTGACTTGCTTGTATATTGTCTCTCTTGCCGTGTATTCATTCTTCTTCTTGAAGCAACAGTATCAAATGCTCGCAAGTGTCTCAAAGCTTTTGGCAGGGTTCCAAAACAAGAAACTTTTTCAACTAGTAGAGAAGACAAAAAGAGAACAGCACCTCTCATGTAAATTAATTAACAGTAGAAGTAGATGGATATCAACAGGCAGCTTCGGGATGAGATTGATGTGTGTCGTGTGTCTTGCAATGTTTAATAATTAATAATGTGCAATGTCTGTGTTTCTATGGTAGTTTCTACCTACCTGTTTCTACAAGCTAGCTCTACAAATAAAGTCTAATAACCTGATCACTGACAAAATAAAAGAAGAGGAGAAGAAAGAAGAGGACACCACACGGAGAAATTAAAAATTGAGCATTTTCTTTTGATGACATCAAAACCAAATACTTTTTACGTTTCCACTTCTGCAAACACATTGCTACAACACACAACAGTAGTAGCAAGCAAGCTAGATACATCTATAAAGTACGTATAGATCATCAAGTCGTCATCAGCCGACTCCAGCTCTCTCTTCGATGTCGCAAGAACGCATTCAGCAATCAAGCAGCGGGAACCTCAGTCCGGGTAACAACTCTTCCCACTCATCTTATTTTGGCCGTGCCCCTTACCGTGACGACCCCGTAGACTCTCCAATACCAGGATCATCCCTCTCGCAGCATGGATCCTCGGACAGCACAGACATTCCTTCGTCGACGAGCACAAGCGGTATTAAACAACGAGTAAATATACGCGGTGATGGATATGCCGGAGGCGGTAGAAATTCAATGCAGCTAGAAAATGACGCTGCGCCATTGTACACACCACCAGATCCTAGACGGAACAATGCAGTGGTTAATATTCAATCTCACAATTATGAACCTGATGAAAGTGAAGTTTGGCGTGCGTATATTGCCCAACAGCATTTTAAGAATCGAGGGCAATGGTGGACCACGGGCAAGAAGAGATCCATGAGAAGATGGATGCTCACCATGATTATTGGGGTAATCCAGGCTGTGCTTGCTTTCTTGAGTAACATCGTCTGTCGTAACTTGAGTGACTGGAAATATGATTATGTCTACGATCTATTAAAGAAAGATACCGGAGGGGAGAGTGCTGGAAGTAGCAACGGAGACGATATGTATGCATGGCAGGGGAATGATGCAGCTGGCGATGATACATACGGGCAACCTACCTCTCCCACCTTTTTCTTCAATTTTGGAGGATCAGCATTTTTTGCATTTCTATCCTTTCAGACACTGTTCGCATTCATCGCCTCCATTTTTGTTTATATTGAGCCAGTTGCTGGAGGTAGTGGGATTCCTGAAATCAAGTGTTTTTTGAATGGAATTGATCTTCCCAGGGTTGTGAGGATCAAGACATTAATTTGTAAGGTGATTGGTGTTAGTTTTAGTGTTTCGGCAGGTCTTCCAGTAGGAAAAGAGGGGCCCATGGTTCACTCTGGAAGTGTTGTTGCAGCTGCTGTTAGTCAAGGGAAAACTAATCTTTGGGGCATTGATACATCTTTTACAAGATTCTCAGGTAAGGAAAACAAGATGTAGCTGAATAGTTGTTACAGATGCACTCTTAGATGATGTCCTCACTCCTTTCTTCAAATAATATAACGTCAATAGACTTTCGAAATGATCGCGAGAAGAGAGATTTCGTAGCATGCGGGGCAGCAGCAGGAGTTGCAAGTGCGTTCGGGGCACCGATAGGAGGCGTTCTGTTTAGTCTCGAGGAGGGAGCGAGTTACTGGAGCACCGAATTGACCTTGAGATGTTTTTTCTGCGCCAGCGTCACAATTACTACACTCTATGGACTTAAGAATCTTGATAACGCATGGGGCCAAGCAAATATGGAAAAACTTTTTTCTTTCGGCGAATTCAATAGTTTATCGTGAGTGCAATAGTGGTTGTTTTCCTTTGTTCTCTTCATAATAATATTTCTAATATTTACTGTATCAGGGGAGACGCATCTAATTTCGCTATATGGGAGAATATTAACTTTATGGTTATTGGTTGTATAGGAGGACTTATTGGTGCAGTTTTTAATGCTGCGAACGAGAATCTCACACTCTGGAGAATGAAGAGGGTTAATTTCTCGAAAAAGAGGCGCGTTGTCGAAGTTGTGCTCGTCAGTATACTAGTTTCCACTGTCTCGTTTGTTATGCCACTTCTGTGGAATAGATGCACTGACAAACCAACTGATATGCAGGACTGGTCCAACCAAGAGATAAATCTTGTTGACGCTCTGGTCCAGTTTCAATGTGAAGATGGACAGTATAACGAGGTCGCCAGCCTTGTTTTCACAGATGCTGATACAGCAATCAAGCAGTTGTTCCACTTCAGGGAAGTAGGCATCGACGATACTAGTACTTTCTCATCTGCGGCCCTATTTCTATTTTTCATCCCATATATTTCACTGGCAACAATTGTCTACGGGATCGCGGTCCCAAGTGGATTGTTCGTCCCTTCGCTACTGTCTGGAGCAGCATTTGGTCGACTTTGTGGGCACTTGTTGCACAAGCTCGATCACACTTCGGGAACCTTTGCTGATAGTGGAACCTATGCGCTGATGGGTGCAGCTGCTGTGCTCGGTGGAATGGCGAGAATGACAATATCTTTAACTGTTATCCTACTCGAAGCAACTGGGGATATGCAATATGTGTTGCCACTTATGTTGACTTTGATGTGTGCTCGTTTTACTGGAAATGTTTTCAATGAAGGCCTCTACGATATTCATATTAAGTTGAAGGGCATACCATTCTTGGAGCCGGAAGTCCCAAGCATTGCTGAAAAGTATGAAATCGTCGCGAGCCAAGTCATGAGTTCAGATGTGAAATGTTTAAGACCTATTGAGAGAGCAGGCGTCGTGTACGACCTACTTCGCAGCTGTTCTCATGGCACTTTTCCAATTGTAGATAGTGACAGTACTGGTACTTTGTACGGAACTGCCACAAGAGATATGCTTTGCACTTTGCTCCAAAGGAAGGCGTATGGCAGTCCAAATATACTGAACGCCGAAGACGAAGCTGGTCTTTCTCTTGGACCAAAGAGAGTCAGCCCTCTTGTCCAATGGGACACACTTGAAAGAGTTTATCCTAGATACCCTACAGTTGACGATGTTGACATGAGAAGTGCAGATAGAAATTGCCTTTTAGACCTTCGGCCATACGCAAATACGGCTCCATACACAATCAATGAGACTGCGTCGATCCAACGATCTTATCGCCTCTTTAGAACGTTGGGGCTCCGAACGCTTTGTGTCGTCAACCACACCAATCAAGTTGTCGGTATTATCACGAGAAAGGATCTTCTTCCAGATGCTTTGTCCGACTCACTCCTAAGAGGTCGTAATGCGCATTCTGAAAACAACAACATTGGAGAATTTACGTAGCTAGGTTCAAAATAATATGTTAAAATCAATTTTCAATTCCTTATCTATGATGTTTTGATCTCGTCTTGTAATCTTGTCACTGACTGACACTTCAAGCATATGGCTTTGTAGTTCATATCAAGAGTGAAGAACAACGAAACTGCCAACAATATAACTGATGTTGCAATCCAAAAAATGTACCACTCCTCTGGATTTGAAATAAATATGATTGATATAATCCAGAGAACGATCTGCATAGGTGTGCCTACCCGCAAGAAATCAACATATTTATATCCTCCTGGACCATAAATTAAGAGGTTTGTGGTATAGCCAAAGGGCGACATGAAACTCGCAGATGCACCGAGCATGAGTGTGTAGGCCATTAGCTTTCTGTCTGCATTTGTTGCTTCAGCTGCATCCATAGCGATTGGAAATAATAGTGCTGCTGCTGCATTATTTGTCACAACGTTACTGATCAAGAACGTTGCAAAATATACTGTAGCATAGAGACCTGCATCACCTATTCCCAAAGCTTCCCCTAGTTGGACCAGTCCGTCTGCAATTCCACCAGCCACTCCGGAATTGGTCAGAGCAGTGCCGATACCAAAAGCAGCAGCAATTGTAATGTACACTTCCCAATTGATTGCATCGCGAACCTCTTGTTGCGAGAGGATGCCAAAACATACCATCAACATTGAGGCGACAAGAGCACATACAAGCAACGAAGCTAGCTTCGCAGTGTAGATAGCAAGCATGGCAACAGTAAGGACAAGGGCTGGCACCAGTAACTGAAGGCGAGGAGGGGCAGAATTCTGGACTTCAGATAAAAGAGAGAATGAGTTATCCTTCTCAGCATTTTGACGGAGAAAGGACGGGCCTGCTTCCAGCAACAAAACATCTCCAGCGTGAAGTTTGATGTTACCAGGATGCTCTTGAATCCTTTTACCTTCGCGATGAACAGCGATAACAGCTGCACCATATATTGTTCTAAAGCGAGCCTCTTTCACTGTTTTGCCAAGAAGCTTTGACCTTCTCGAAATAACAGCCTGAACTAGTCTTCTATCATGAACCTTTTCGTTGATTTTCTTGACTTCTTCATTGACATATGACTTCATACCAGGAATTTTCCTTAAGTCTCCAATAGAAGCTGCTGTTCCACTAAACCACAAGACGTCACCTTCTTCTAACGGTTGATCTTGAGAAATTGTAGTCATTTGAGGTGCAGTTACTAACTCATCCTCATCAACACTACCAGCTATATCTCCCAACGGCGTCGCAGATATATAAAGAGACTCTGAACACTCTTTGTTTGGCCTTTCAACGCTTACCAAGAATACCCCTGGTTGCTTGTCAAGTCCAAGTTTTCCAACAGTCTTTAATGCTAACTTTGATTTCGGAAGAATCTCCATTGCCGTTAAGAACTCTCTCGAAATAGCGCCATCTTCATTTTCTTCACCTTCGTTGGTTGACCGCCCTTGAAAAACGACCGCAAGGTCACGCCAGGCATCCTCCAACTGTCTTCTCGTCGTTCTCTCGTCATCGTCAGTCACCTGAGAGCAATTGATATGCAGCATCGTGTGAGATATTGTTGAAATTTAAATCCGTGGAAGGATTTTGGCTTTCACGCTGAATACACTTACTCCACTATTGTATGATCCATCCTCTATGGACGCATCCTCGATGCTACTCTGCGCATCGTCATTATCTATTGATTCGGCAGCAGGCTCACTTCCTTCTTCAGCTGTGTGTGATGTTGTTGTTGGACGATTATCATCAACTAAGACCGCATCAGATAGGCTGCCAAAAGAACTGATTCTCTTCTTAAAGCGTGACAACGAAGAAGATCGTTTCTTCCCTTTAGCCATTTGTCTATACAAATCCTTGGGAGGGGGTATCAGGAGCGGCGAATCATCACTAACTTGTAATATGAGTAGATCTCCAATTTCAAAGCGAGCTTGCGATAACTTATTTGATACACTTTTCCCACCACGCTGAACAGCAACAATAGCTGCTTTGTACTTCTGTCTAAAATTTGTCTCCGATGCATTGGTACCCACAAGTTTTGATACTTTTGGGATGACTGCTCGAATCACTCTCAATCCTCTACTTTTGATTGCTTCCACACCAGATTCAACCTCGAGCATAGCCTATTGTAAAAATATAAGTTTGAGTCAGTTTGAGTATCATAATAATTGTGGGATGTGATAATCGAAAAAAGAACTCACATTCATAACCGACCAAATCTCTTCAATATCAGATATACCATCTTTCAATACTTCACAACGCCAAAGACTAAGGGATCTTCCCTTCAGCACCATAGCTTCAGTCTTATGAAAATTTAAGCCAAGGCGAATTAGAGTCTTTGAAATATCTAGCAGTAATCCTGGTCTATCTGATGCACTAATTGCTACAACTACAAATTTGTGAAGTGTGTCATCGGTATCTGTATGCGCAACAATCATTGGAGGCGCATTGGCATCTTGTACAATCGTATTCCTTTTCGATATAATGCGATTGTCCTCCTGTGGTGCCATACCTCTGATCGTATCTTGGATACGATTGATGTATCTCGTTCTCTCCACAGCTTCAGACATTGCAAGAGATTCCTTCGTCACTCCCATGTCTACATCCACTTCAGGAATCATAGACAAAGTACCAACTCCAAGTTCCATTGCATTGCACGAAATTGTTGTATTCTCTAAGAACGATTCAATCTGGATTTTGCTAGACCCTGCATTTCCATTCTCAACTACCAAATCAGATTCATGCTCGATACGATCTGAATCGACTTCATTATTCACATTCTCAGCAATTGCGGAATCTTCCACTTCATTTGTGATCATTTCAAGTCCATTATCTTCACAGAACTTTCCAAATCCTTCAACTAAGCCTGTAAAGTACAAAACATCGCCCACATTCAATACAAATTCTTGTCCAACCGCTCTATGTACATTACCTGTCGCAGCACGATGCACACTGACTAGATATACACCACCTGTATCACGCAGCCCAGATCTCTTGACCGTACGATTCACAGCTGCACTCCACTTAGTCAATCGCGCTCCAAGCAAAATGCTATCATCGTAGTCTGTCGGCACTCCTGCATCTTCACTTGAACCCCCAATGAAATTTGGGGATCCAGGAATTAGAAACATTGAAAATACCAAAATATACGCCATACCCGCCATCGCAACTGGAACTCCATACTTTCCAAGATCAAATAATCCAATATCACTAACTTCTCCACCAGGATAACGTGCTTGTAACAAACCAACAACGACAAGGTTCGTCGATGTACCTATTAACGTACATGTTCCTCCAAGAATAGACGCAAAACTTAGTGGAATGAGTAATTGCTGTGGGCTAACACCGATATTCTTTCCCCAACGTTGTACTATCGGGATCATCACGACTACTACAGGTGTGTTGTTTAAGAATGCACTGATAATGGCAATCGGCAGCATGAGCTTGAGCTGTGCACCAGCTATTGTTTTAGGCCGCCCAAGCAATTTTCCCATGTACCAATCCTGTCCATGAAAGAAAATACAGAATTGAATTAGCACTGCAGTTTCAACTCATTTCAAGATTTCGTGAATGAATATGACAAAATCATTCCCATTATCATCTCCATATCGCCTAGTAGGGTAAAATGGAAATGCTCTGAACATTCTCATAAATACTTACGAGAGCGCCTGTGTGAGAGATCCCCGCAGCTACTACAAATAACACCAATACTGTCAATAGTCCTTCATTCGCGAATCCGTCTAAACCCTCTTTAATGGAAATAATCTTGCTTGCCATGAGCAATGTCAGTGCCACCATCATAACCATGTCAGCTCCAACTCTGTCTGAAATGAGAGCAACAAACATGATGAGGAGGACAAATGACGTGTAAATTATTTTCCAAAGAGATCCTTTTGATTCCTCAAGGGATTCTTCTTGTCTGTTGTCCATAGTTTCTGTTTGTTGCTGATTAGGCAGCTTTCTTTGATTAAGAGAATGAGTAGTTTCTAACTCCCATGAAATTAATGTACTGTAGATGTAGAACCAAGGTACAACAATCGGCAAGGGTTCTCAAAAACAAAACATGAAACATGATGTTGTGTTGTTGATTTTCGTGACTATCTTCTCTCACTTCTCACTACTTCTCATTTCTCACTTCTCTCAAACATTAATTCAGCTTGTCGCATATTTTTCGAAAAATTAGCACATTCATTTTACGCGCGCTGCTACGATGAAGCAAAAAAGGTTCCTGATGACTTCCTGACAGAAAATTGAAACAACGCATTCTATTGAACCAATCGCTCGCTACGCTCTGTCGAATCTCACAATAGCGCAATCAAGAATTTGATATCGTATTAACACTTCACGAATCATAAAAAAGTCCACAACAATCCATTACAAACCACCACCAATGTAAGTACCCCGAAACGATGTACATCATCGTGACCACGATGGACTGCTAAAGGCTCTGCTATGAACGCTTTCCTATTATCAATTTTTTTATTCGATACGACTGACGCAGTTTCCTTCTTTTTTCTCACCATTATTGTTCGCTGCATACCCGAATCTCAGCTAATACAATAAATATGAGCGCTTTCAAAAGAATAGCAGACGTTGTACACAAATCCGTCGTCACTGGGATATTTGGTGGATTTTTGTATGTCACTTTGTCGGTAGGTGTCCAAGTAATTGAAGGAAAGCAGGTGACCAAAGGAGAGCAGATACAAGCTGGTTTTATTCAAATGATGAAAGATAGGGCATCCGAAGAGTATAGCAAATATTACAAGACGGATCATAGAGAGTGGTATGACAAAGATGTAAGTGTGAGATACAGGATATAGTTTGCTTTGAGAAGCAACACGGTTCGTAGTGTTCAACCGTCGGTTACTTGGCATTATTTTAAAGTCACATCTCACATCTCTTTCAATTACAGGACGACTCGTATTTGAAAAAGCTTCCAAAGAAAGAAGACTATGCAGCGGCAGCACCAAAAAGTAATTAAGCAGGTTTGGGACACTGCCCATCGCAAAACAGATTAAAAATCCAAAATCGAAAGTGGAGGAAAGGGATTTACGTTTCAATGCAACTCCGCATTACATTGGCATCAAACAGGTCATGAACATGACTAAGGGATCAGAATGAACCACATTTAAAACACTCTGTATTGTTGAGGGTGTAACTTTTATATCCGTAAAATTTTAAGTCATCAATTCATAGTCCGTCTACCTCCTATACTTCGTAACACATAATTTGTTTTATGCGTCCGTGGCGTCCATGTAGCCAAACAAGGAAGCGGTAATTACAGTGGTGTCATCAATAACTTGTTCTTCTGACATCCATCTATCTCTCGCCACCTTGACGAGGTCTTCTACAGAAGATGCAGGTGTAGTCACTGCAGCTACCATATCTATTGTTTCTTGATTTGTGACAAACTCCCACAATCCATCGGTTGCAACAACGATACATTTATCAGTTTTGGGGTCAAGCTCGCGCTCGGTAAATTCAGGAACAGATGTCACTCCTGCAGTATGCGCCACGCAATCTCCGAGAGACCTTTATTAAAGAAACGAAACAGGAATACAAATAATTAGACGATGTATGCCACAATAATGAACATGCACAACTCCTATCAAGCATAAATGATGACAGAGGATCGTATATCGCAATACCGTACTCACCTAGACATGGCAAGACCAGGAACATCCAAATGCCCCAGCCAAACACGAGGTGGCCCATCAATTCCATCGTCATATTCAACCGCGAAGACCCTTCCACCCGCAGCGATGATCCTTTCTTTCTCTCCTTCAGTGTCTGGTTTATGATCATGAGTAAATTCTTCCGCGACAATACCTCCCTTTCCATCATCCTTTCCAATAATGACACGAGAATCACCGATATTGACTCCAGTAATAACGTTTCCCCGAATAATTGCCATCGAAAGGGTAGTTCCACTAAACTCTGTATCAATGCGGTAATCGCGAATAACATTCTTTTCAATTTTGTCAATTGCCTCTGCAGCAGCAGTCTTGACATCTAGCTTCCAGGCAGGGTGATTAATCATTTCCCTCGCAAGATGATTCTGAAATGAAATCGCAACAGAATCTCCATGCTCACCGTGTCCATCAAGAACGCAGAGGACGAGAGTGTTGGTTTCAGCATCATCGGTCATAATGAGCGCATCCTGATTCTTCTTCCTGGGATTGTAGGGCGCATGGCCCTTATGCGAAATCCCAGAATACTCATTGACTGCACACTGGACTTTCGAGTGCAAAATATTAGGGTTTGGGGCATCGTTGACAGAGAGTTTGGAAATGCCTCCATCAATGTTATTACTTGCGCCAGTGACGGTGAGACGACGACGGATCTTTGCAAGCGCTCCAGGTTTCTGATTGTTTAGTTTCATGTTTGATTCCGCAGTAAGATCCATTTCGTCAAATTACGTTGCGATTGTTTGGGTGTTTGATTTGTATCAGCAATAGAGTATGCAGTTTGATGGTACCACCGAGCACCGAAGATGATGACAAAGAGGTGAGAGTGAAAAGGAAGATGATGAGAGAAATTCAAGTGTTGAAAATGCATCAACAGCGCCAAGGTAATTCAATTTCCAAAGTTTCTTTGATACAAGAGACTTGACTTATTAGCTCTTATTAGATAGAGACAGCCTTTTAAATAAGATATTTGGAGCTAAACCTCGAACCCCGAGACATCTAAACCGTTTTTTGATAAGCAGAGGGGGGTCATTCACGAGCTGCTGATAATCGTTTTTTACATAACATACCTTTCCAGATAGCTCTGCCCCGTTAGGCTTTAGATTCGATGAATGCGTTATGGAGTGAGGATTCATTTCAGCCATGTTTGAGTTCAGATGCTATGTCTCTGTCAGACTGTACTCAGTGCGGTAATATACTTCACAACCCTCTTTAGCTAAAGTACTAATAGACTCTAATAGATATAAGATAAGAGAGGGGTCAGTTCCATCCAGAAGCCCAATTATTTTTAAAGACATTTTGGCCTGGTCTTGGTCATAGGTACAAGATCGGGAAAAGGGAAAAGGTCATTAAAAATATAGATAGTCATACAAGTGGGAAAATGATAAATGATGGAGGTTGTTGAAGCTTGGTTGAAGATCATTGTTAAGAGTTGTTGAGGCACCAATAATCTATCTCTAATTTCATTTGCTATTATTAAATTGCACGGGCAAAGAAATTTTATTGCCGAAACTTTTTTAAGCATTTTATGCCATTACTCTAGAGATACAGTTCATGATTGTTGTCATTAAAATAAATTGCTATCCAGCGTCAGAACTGTCAATAGGTTTCTAGAAAAACCAACAACAAGACCCCCCCTTCCGTTCCGCCCATTATTTCATATCGTGTTAAAACCGGACGACATTCTGGTGTTTCCACAAATAATCAAGCAAAAACTCCCTCAATTTCGTCCTGCTGGCCTCGTATCTCCTCGTATCTACTCGTATCTCCTCGTATCATCATTTGAAAGTAAGAAGTCCTGGATGCCTCTCGCGTGGTTCTTTCTTTTTGATAAATTTCGTTTAATTAATTCGCCACCACAGCAACAGTAAATACTCTATCTACAACTCTACAGTAGTAGTAAGTACAGTAGTACTTTAATTGCAGTTCATAATAGATATTTACAACAACAGTACCACAAGCTTCTTTATTAGCAAGCAAAAAGTAAGTAACCTTCACCCATCCTGAATCCTGACCCATCAACAATAAACAATAGGTAGTATATCTTTTTCGTACTTGCTAGCTTGAAGAACAGTTCAGAACGTATTGTAGGTTATATGGTTTCTATATGACTAATAAAATAGCAGTCGCCGAAATACAGGAAATTTGTCTCAACGGAAGGAAGGAGCCGTTGGTGGCGCTTCAGCTGGAAGGAGGAGGAGGGCACGCAGGTGGTGACAGGTCGTAAGTAGGTGGTGACACGGACGGGCGGGGTGATGATTTGGCGACACAGACATATAAATTCTTCCTAGTTTCGTGATTGCACTCTAAGTACCATAGATACCGCCGTCAGCAATCGCAGTTCCTACTGAATAGACATATAATTTATACCAAAAGGAGGCCTACTTTCATTTTACACGAAGCGCATTCGATTCTGACAGGATAATTGTTCATCTTGGTTAGGTTTACTGATATACAAAACAAGCATTACCACTGTTCGTGCATCGTGCATTGTGTAATTAACCCTTGATCACCAATAACTACCCTTTCTTTCAGCACAGTTCAAAATGACTGCGAAAGCCACATTTGAATTAGCCCACAACGAAAAGAAGTGTGCTACAATCAGCAACAGCAACATCAGCACACCTAAACTTGAGACACCAGATCTAACGTCTCTTGTCGCATCATGGTCAACACTGGCACTGGTGGCTGTTGCGGCCACTCTCTACCAACTCACACATGGTCATATCGACGCATCAGCTATTACGAATCAGGCGATAGATTCGTTTCGCACGCTACAAGATGAATACACCTACGACGATCATGCAGCCCTTCTCCCTCTTACATCTTCCGACTGGGTTGGTTTTGTCTGTGCCATTTGCGGTCTCATGGTCGCTGCAGGAGGAGGTATTGGTGGCGGAGGCATTTTGGTGCCCATTTACATCCTAGTAATGGGATTCAGTCCGAAGAATGCAATACCGCTTGCTAACGTTACTGTGTTTGGTGGAGCTGTTGCGAATACCTATCTGAATTCTAAAAAGAGACACCCGCTCACGGATAGGCCCATGGTTGATTGGGATCTCATCATGATCATGGAACCATTAACCATCGCAGGAGCATTAATGGGAGCATTTTTGAATAAGCTCTTGAGAGAAGAGGTATTGGTAGTAATGCTCGTTTTGCTGTTGAGTTTCACCGCTTACAACACACTCAAGAAGGCAACGAAGATGTACAAGATTGAATCTATTCACATAGCAAAGGAAGTGGTGAAAGAGAGCGAACTGGCTGCAATCAGCAGTAACAAGGATAATGAATGTGAAAGTGCATCAGAATTCCACTTGCTTGACAACGCTGGTGGTGATGTTGAAAAGATGGAAGATGTCGAGATGGACCCTATGCTTAGAATGATTTTGGAGGAAGAAAAGACGCCACCTATGCGCAACATCAGGCTTCTCGTTTTGCTCTTTCTTGCAGTTCTCACTATAAATATCTTAAAGGGCGGAGGAGCATTTGCAAGTCCTCTTGGGATTGAGTGTAATGGTGTCGGGTTTTGGATTGCTAACTTTATCATGATTGCTCTAGTTTTGAGCCTCACTCTATATATCAGAAAGTACCTGATTGACAGGTACGGGAGAAAAGAACGATGCGGATACAGATACGCTGAAGGTGACATCAGGTGGGATAGACAAACTACTGTTTTGTACCCTGTCATTTGCACTCTTGCCGGTTTCTTCGCAGGTATGTTTGGAGTTGGAGGTGGTATTGTAAAGGGACCGTTGATGCTTGCAATGGGTGTACACCCAAAGGTAGCTTCTGCTTCATCCGCGTGCATGATTTTATTCACAAGTTTTACAGCAACCTCTTCCTTCATCGTTTTCGGTTTACTAATTCACGATTATGCCGTTGTCTGCCTAATCCTTGGATTCGTTGCGACATATTTCGGACAAATCATTCTATATTACTTGATGAGTAAATACGAAAGGAATTCGTACATCGCGTTCTCTATTGGTGGGGTTGTGTTTCTCTCTGCTCTCTTAATGACTATTCAGAGTTTGGTGAGCATGGCAGAAGGCAATGGCAAAGAACCAGGCGGAATATGTGGCGAAGGCTAATCATACTGTTTAGATAATAATATCCAGTTTTATAGTTTTGGTGTGTTTTTGTATAATTTGAAATTGAGATGTAACTATTATCAATGAAACCTAGAGCGCTTGTTTATGCACAGTGTGCAATTAGAATGTATTGAGATCTCTGTAGTCTACTATAAATTCTGCTGCTGATTACGGCAGTATTCGCACATAAAGAGCAGTAGACGAAGTACTTGGATGTGATTGGGTACATGCTACTATAGCAGAAACAATGTGTGTCTAGCCAAATTTCTACTGCTTGTCTTATCTTTTTATCAGCTTGTACGTGCCATCAGCTCCACACTCAAGCTTTTCATCTTTACAAAGTTTTTGAAGAAAAATGCTTAACTGCTGTGGTGTTTTGTTGTACTTGTGCTCGGAGCCAGTAACGAATGTCTTGAGCATATTGTGAATCCGTTCCAACGGCAATTGGCCAAGGTTCGCAAGCATTCCAACTACGTACGATTCGTAAGCTTCCCATTCTTCTTCTTCCTGGCCACTAAGAGAAACGATTATTCCGTCATCTTCATCATAAAAGTCTTCAAACTTATTATTTTGCTCATCGTGATATGACGCAAGTTCGTAGGTGGTTACTTTTTTTCCACCAACGATTTTAACCACGTTTTGATTCACCCAGAATCCCATTCTTTTCTTTATAACATCTTCAGGTACGCCTGTTTCATTTGAAAGGTCTTTCGTTGTCCAGTACCCATCATTGTCTTCAAAGTGGCTGATTAAAGTAGCATGCAAAGGACTGCACGTAAACTCTTTTGTTGATATTTCACCATCTGGCTCAATGACTTCAAGTTCAAGTTGCACACTTCCCAGCTGCTGGAACCAGATAAGCTTACGAGGTTTCTTATATGCTGCATACTCGTTACTAAATTCGTCCAATTGAGCTTGGATTCTTGGGTGATTTTTCATTGACTCCTTCTGGAGTGGAGGCCAAAAGATGTGAGAGATAATTGCAGCATCCACAACGGGGTTCTCGTCCTTTCTTCTATTACTTTTTCCTTCCATCGTCGAATGTATATTCGATGCGATGCGTTTAGAATCATCCATGTCTTTGATCATGATTTCACACTGCCTCATGCTTATTTCGCCAAATCTTAACTTCAACAGCTCCAAATTCCGAACTTCCTTGTCCGTGTCAAAATCCACACTGGCAAGTAATTTGTCGGCCAGCATGATTCTATATTCATCGACAAATAAATCGTTCGAACCATAGATCCTCACTAGCATTGCTAGTAGATCAGCATTTCTATCGACATTTCCACTCTCCATTGCACCACAAATCCTCTGGTAGTACTTTGAAGGCGCTGGATTCCAATTCATATCCGGTGGTACGTCGTCGTCGTCGGAATCATACTGCGCCTGTTCTAATGGGACTGCATCATGTCTTTGCAATTCTTCATATAGATCACTCTCAACCTGTTCGTCCGTCAAACTCGTAATAATGCATCTGACAGTATCACTCCTGCCTCGGAGATAAACCCGCACATCTTCTGCAACCGTATCTAAAAGGCTATCACTTGGATCGAACACTCTCATAACTTTGATTGTATTCATGTAAACTTGAAGAATCTGTCCACTCTGCGCACCAGGGTGCAGCAATCTTTTGCGGAATGATTTTTTCAGGGCATTCACAATTGTGCTGACCTTGAGTGCTTTCGAGAGGGCCAGCTGCAAATCAACGACAGCGGGAAACGAGTCAGGATAATCAGCAATAATATCGAATATTTCGTCAGAGCGAATGCTACAGTAGCATTCGGATAATGTATGGTTTAGTTTCTGATCATAAGACTCGAGGAGTTGCATGGGTGTAAGGTCGTTGTCATCTTGTACGCAACATAACATTTTCTTGAGCATGGGGAGAACATGGATGTCTTTCCAGGATACAAGATTTACATATAAATGCTCAGCGTTGCTATCGTAGATTCCAGAGATTTTGTCAGACACATGTTTATGTATTGTTTCATAGAGGGCCTTTTCAAGGATGGGGGTGAGAATATCACTCTTTGCCGGATTTTTGGGATTGAGCCATTGTAAAGTATGAAGATCTCGATAGAGATTTTCTTCGTTAAAATCCAAAGTGAACGCTTCTTCCTCATCGTCTTCCTCGTCTGATTCCTCCACGTCGCCTTTGGTGCTAATGTAAACCTTGAGAATCTTTTCAAATAGTGCTTGAAAACTAGACCAAACATGTGACGATGCCGCTTCCTCTACAGCAGCAGTAAGGGCGATTCGCCTTGCCTCCATTGGTGAGTCACGACCGAGCAAAGAAATGGTAACTGAACGAGATTCTGTTGCTGCTAGATATGGATTGTGATTGAAATGCTGTACCAATTGATGTACCCTAGATGGTATTGACTGAAGCACTTCTTGAAGCTGCTCGTCTTGAGGCCAATCAAACAAGAATGTTTTTGCACCAATTGTAGAATGGCGACTAGAATACGAACATGAAGAATTGAGTCGCGAAGCAACATGTGCATGGGCCATTGGTAATTTCAAATCGCGCTGACTGCTGATAGCTGATGGATGTGGGATGTGGAATAATATGTTTTGCAAAAGAGTTTGTGATTTACAATTCACGAAACTTTCCCCTCCTCTCTCTTCTCCCCATTTCAATGTTTCGATCTCACTTTTCTATTTTATAACCGTCTAAAAGACAGCTAAAAAAGAACCTTTTTCGTTTCACCCATAGAGCAAGATCATTGTCTGAACTGTCCACCAGCCTCCAGAATTGTTGAACATCCAGCGCATTGCATTGTGGATGTCAATAATCTTTCTGTCTGATGCACAAACCAATAGCTACCAACCACCAACCAACCAGGTACTTTTAGATGGACCCGGTGGTGGGTGCGACAAATAAGAATAACTGTAATACAACTGTCAATGTTCTGAATGGAAAACGAACCCAATAGATCCAAGTAAATTTGGCGAAATCTTTCATAATCCATCAAATAGCGACATACATTGCAACTACAATACCGCGTCTCAACCACAATTACGATGATCAAAATCTTTGGTATTGCGACAATGTTTGCTGTAGGTGGTGTTTTCCTTGAAATCGCTGTTACCAAGGCTGTCCCGTATCTTTCTCAACCTTCGAACTCCTTTGATGCCCTTCCACGGTCATTTGGGCTGTTTGTGATTGTCATCACCTTCCTTGATTTGTGGATCGTTAACTATAGTTCGGTTGTTGGTAAGGCGAGGAAGACTTACATGGAAATAGCAGCAAAGAATGGAGAGAAGGATACTGACAAGCGTTACAGCCTTCCAAATATGTATGTTGATGGAAGTACAAAACCTGCTCTTTCTTTCAACTGCGTACAGAGGAGTCACCAACACATTATGGAGTCTATTGCTCAATTCAATATGGTTGCTTTGATGGCTGCTTTGAACTTCCCCATTGTCGCAGCTTTGCTTGTTTCTCTTCACACAGCTGGCAGGATGACATGGTGCAAGTCTTATGCGAATAGCGAAGGCGAGCCTGGAAAACGTTATGATCATCCCCTTGCATTTCACATTTGGACTTCCATGCTTGGGCTTGCCTTTCTCGCATTCATTAGTGGATTCGTTTTTTTGCTTTGAGGTTCCTGTTCAACCATCCTGTTCAAGACTGCTCACAATGTCACATTAGTTCATTCAGGTTTTTGCATTGAGAACTCTTGTGCAAAGCCTGCAAACAGAATACAGAATCACAATGGCTGAGACTAATAATAATAAACAAATGATAATAAACTAGTGTTAAAGTACATGTGCATGTGGGCTATCAATAGACAGTTACGCTGACGTTGACATTTCTTTAAAACAGCGTGATCTTGAATTCAAATTAAAGAAATCTAACAATGCATGTTGATACTTAATCTATTTAGTAATAGATTCAACCTGAATAACAGGACAAGTGAGTAGATCGACGAAGAATGCCGAATTGTGGCCATCTTGGAACAAGTGCCAGTTAGGTTTGAGTCTGCGATGACAACTCAGCATATGAGGTACAGGAGGAGCCTCACAATGGAACATTTGGCAATAGCCATGTATCAGCAATGGGCAATAGATGATATCATAATGCTGATATACTGTCCTCCTCCAAAAAAGGAGTTGTGTAATGATTCCTACGATACTGGTGAAGAGGCTGATATATTGTTACCATGCTCTCTAGTACTATAGTGAGCTAGTTTCTAAATCCCATCACGCACTAATCTCATTGTGAATGTCAAGGCATTGGTGAATGCGAATGGCACATACCTAGGTACACATAAACTAGGGGTTAAAATGCCTAATTCCAACACTTCAGATGATATCGTGCGGGCTACAACACGTAGGTATAGCCAGCGATAATAGATTAGGCAATTTTAATGGGAGAACATCTTATCACAAGATGATATCTTCCCTTTTCGTGTCTTTTTCTACGACATCTTATCACCCCATGTGGATAATATCTGATGACACTTCCATGTTGCATCTGATCTAGTTTTTGTTTTTATTAGATGTATTATTGCTTTATTCAGCCCTTGAAAGGCAAACGGCAGCAGCTTTATCTCTATCATCACTTTTCATTTTATCAATTGAGTTACCATATGCACGAATAGTTTTTGCATAGTCATCTTTCGTTACAAAACCATACTTGTATCCCCCCTTAACCGCCTTCATAGATTTAACAAGGCCGTCATTGGCTGAAATCATCCAGTGTTTATATGCACGATCCACGTTGCCTGCATTACCCTCATCATACCCAATATTGTTCCTTGCATGTGCATTCCCAGCCATAGCACCAAGCTGTCCATGATATGTTGCTTTTCTTGTATCTTTTTCTACGATACCCCCTTTTCGATATAACTGACTAAGATAAAAATGTGCAAAATGGTTTTCAAGTTTTGCTGATTTATGCAAGAGCTCCAATGCCTTAGCGTGGTCTTGTCGCAAACCCATCGTCCCAAATTGATAAAACCTCCCTAGACTAAACATCGCCTGTGCATCATTGGCTTCGGCGCGTTTCTTCGTTCTTTCAATCAGCACCTCATCTGATGAAGGTGCTTCAGTTCGACAGAAGACACACTTGTATTTTTCTGTATCTGCTGCAGCAACCGAGTGTGCATGGACACAACCGCGACACAGCATTTTACCGCAGCATGGCTCGTACAAACATTGATCTAAATCGTTTGGAAGTCGTAGATAGCAGATAGGGCAATCTTCATTTGGCGGAGGCTGCTTGAATAATTTCTCATCAAACAATTCAGCAACACGTTCATTACATGCCTTCTTGTGGGCTGGCCAATGCGCAACCTGACACGATTTATTGCAATATTCCACAAGATTACATCCAGTACAAGCCTTGAGGCTACCACCGCCATCATCGCTATCACCGCACGCAGCACAGCAGTGATGTTTAGCAAGACGTTTTTGACGTTTTTTACATGCCTTCTTGTGGGCTGGCCAATGCGCAACCTGACACATTCTATTACAATATTTTACAAGATTGCATGCAGTGCAAGCCTTGAGGCTACCGCCGCCATCATCGCTATCACCGCACGCAGCGCACTGATGTTTACTATCGTCTGCATCTTTCGTGGTGATGGTGCTCATGATTTATTGTTGTAGGTGATATTATTATTATTATTGCGGGTGTTGTTTGATCTCTGATCTCTCTCATCACTGATTTTCGATTTCCGAGGCCCGATGCCACATTCAACATAATAAATGACAAAAAGAAAGAAGGTTCAAGAATTCTTGGAATCATCGACAAGACTGACCGCTATTTACCACCCCCTCCCCCCTCCCGCACCAAGTACGAAGTGGTCACATTCCTTCAGATCTTAGATAGTGTCGAAAGAAACGACATCTTGCTTAATAGTCTTGACGGTGAATCATCAGAAGAGGAGAATTCACAGCATCCATCTAGAGAGAGTATGTTAATTCAAATAAAGAAAGACATGAATATTGTGTTGATTATATTTAACTTTGTGCTCTTACGATGCAATTTCCCCCACAAGTGAAGAGGTAACAAAATATACTCTCCACCACTTCCCCCACTCCGAAGAGTAAATGGAAAATTTCAGCAAGATTACACAGCAACGTCATATGATCCTTCCGCGAGTTCAGGAGGGGGAAAATTGTGCGGATCATTCATCGTAATCTCAGGAACGTGTGCAGGTTCCGGCACGGGAACATGTAGTCCGTCAAATTCCATCTTTGGGACGCTAGCATCCACCGCAGCCTGAACAGATGCTTCCATTGCAGCTACAGTTTGGGCATCTACAACGTGAGCATCAACAGCGGCAACAGCAACATGATTGATGTCGACATCCATGCTTGTAGCACCAGTGACATCCAATGGAACATGCATTCCAGGAACAGGAGGCATGCTTAGTCCATGATCAATACCTACAGCTTCAACAGTAGCTTCAACAGAAGCAGCTACTTCTGCAGCTACGGCTGCTGCAGTCTCTTCCTGCGCTTTTGCCTCTGCGGCGTCCGCCTCGTCTTTTACAACCTTGACCGCTTCAGCTTCAGCCTTCATTTTTTCTCTCCTCTCAATAACAGATCTCTTTTCGTTTCGAACTCTCCACTTGAATCCCAGTTCTTCCAACTTTTCGATTTGCTCGTCAGAAATCTTAGACTCTTTGCCATCAACTCTGCTGTTGTAATGATGACGTTGTTTCTCAACCCACCGACCAAGAGATCCTGTAGGATGCTGTTTGGAGCGAACCCTTACGTCGCAATGTCCATTCTTTTCTTTGAAATCCTTCAAGGACTGGAAGTGAGCATCCCATGTCTTTCGAGGTGCCATCTTTGAAGTATCCCTCAAACTCCATACAAAGCCTACCTCTTCCAGCGCTTTGATACGTTCGGCAGTGATATTAGTTTTGTTTCCCTTCTTTTTCGCACCATATTCTTGGCGCTGAGTAGAGACCCATTGTCCAAGAGAAGGATTATTCTTGTAGCGAATGGGCACATTACAATTTCCCTTGTCCTGTTTATAAGACTTGAGTTCTTCAAATCTTTCATTCCAAGATTTCATGGTAGTATGACGCTGTAGAGCCCACTTGAATCCTACAACTTCCAACTGTTCAATTCTACTGAGAGTCATGGCAGTCTGTTTTTTTTCATTAAAAAGCCTGTACTGCTTACGCTGATCATGCACCCAGTGCCCAAGTGAAGGATTTTCCTTGGAAAGAGTTGGTACATTCGCATTTCCATGCACCTTTTTGTACTCCTTCAGCTCTTCAAGCCGTTCCTCCCAAGTTTTCTTAACCCATCCCTTTCTCCTTCTCTCGACAATTCTTGATCCGGGCATGTTCTTGGCAAGTTCATTCTTTTCATCTTGTTGTGGTTGAGGAGCTGGAATACTTGCAGGAAAGGAAATAGGTTCCTCTTCCTTCGTTCCCAAAATTGCTGTAGCTTCGACAGCTGCAACTGCTGCTGCTGCAGCAGCGTTGGCTTCTGCTGCTGCGGTGGATGCGGCTGAAAATGCTAGTTCGTCAGGATTCTCCTTTGTTTCGACGGCAGAAAGCACATCAGGTTCGATATTATGTTCCATGGCAGCTACGGCTGCCACTGCTTCCACCACATTCTGTGTTTCCACAGGATTGGGCTCGTGCATCTGAGCTTGCATGTTTACAACCGCGTCGGCGACTGAAGTCTCCACTGGATTGGGCTCATGCATCACATGAATATGATCAGTGAGCGGGGTCTCGACTGGGTTAGGTTCAGTGAGTTGCGCCTGTGCGTGAGCCAGTGCTTGCGCGTGCGAATCCGCTTGTATCTGACCGTCTTTATCTGGGATAGGATGAGCGCCGCTTGCTGCCTCAACGAGTGCTTCAAGATTTGTATTCATGTTACTAATCTAATGGAAGAGTGTCAATGCTTGTGTTAGCGCATCAATTCCCAAGATCAAATCGTATACAAGGACATTCATCACGAGGAGAAGCGATCGTGTTCGTGCACATATATTTGCATGAAAGCGCACATGAGCTGATTTGTGTTCCTCTATTGCATCATCAGAGGTTTAATGTTATCTCACTGCCTGGAGCCTGAGGTCAAGTTTCAAGTCGCACACTTACATTTTCTCGGAAGGATTGTTTGGTAAGGATTTACACCAACACGGTCTCTTTGTGGAGTATTGTATCTTAAGTTTCAAGTAGTCTACCTGGGATTTGCTTATCCGCTTCGAAGCTTTGGTGATTTTTTTCGATTGGTGGGTAGGGGTTTGCTTGCGTGGAGATTATTGTGGTTTCAGAACATTCATGTCAGACATACATATATAAATGAATGTATATACGTGTAGTTAAAAAGGCCTTTACTACCGCCGCTGTTCAAATATTTGAATCAGGTTTCCCGCCTTCTTGAACAAAAAATAAAAAAATTAGAACAGAACAATAATAATAAACAATAAAACCAAAAGCAGCGCGCCGTGCGGTGGTGGGTGGTGGTAAGTAGGTACATACCATGGGCGAGTAACTGACTACGAGGAGTCCGGAGTCCGCTATGGTACTGGTACCACACAGTGCTGCTATTTTCGAACCAGTACTTACTCGTATTGCTCTGATCAGCAATTTCTCTACAACAGAACCGTGATTTGTCATATTGTTTTGTTTCATAGCAATACTTTCAGTTGACTTGTGTACGCAAAATGTAATTCATTTTGTAAATACTGTTGTACCATAAAGTATCAATCAGCTACCACTTCTTGCCAGCCTTGCTCAATTCTAATAAATCAACGAATATCAATGCGTTCTCTTCTGGATCAACAAGCATTAATGCGTTATCTTATGAATTAATAAGCACTAATGTGCTTCAAGATCGACATACTTCTTGGCCTTAATGAGACTTTCCAAGATTGTGCTGCCAACCAAACGATCGATCGTTCCTGTTGTAATTCCACCATCTGGAGAACATGTGGATTTTACTTGATCTCGCCACTCAGGCCTCAACTCGTAATCTTCTTCTTTCACTTGATGACGAAAAAAGAGACCATCATGTGGAGTTGATGGAATCATTTCTGTTGTACTGCGGATATGACCAATTCGTTGTATTCTGGCTGGGTCCAGTGCACATGATGGAGTTGGACAAGCATAGATATCAAAAAGTACGCTACCACTTGGGATTTCCAATAGATCTTCAATGAACTCATCAAATGTTTCATAATCGTCATCATTCTGAGATGTCCTCGTGTTGTAAATAGGCATGAGCATGATCACGTAGGGAAAGTTGTTATCTTCATTGATTGTATCATTTCCATGCTCATCATGGGCACAAAAATCAGACACGCCCAGACTCAAAGGATTATCCGAATAGGAGTAGAACTTATTTATAAACGGTTTCAGCAGACTAGGAACTCGTTCTGTCATTTGCGTGCATAAACAATGTCGAAAGAATTCTGAGCTGGCTTGTCCAATTTTTCTCCCTCCGAATAATAGATTCCCACTTCTCCGATTCTGACGGAGACACTTCAATGCTACCATTGGGAAGAGTTTGGCATTTTTCAATTTGCCCCCAGTGGCTTTGAGAAAGAATTTGCCAAACCTGTTCTGTTCCTCAGCCGGTGGTTTCATTGCACTTGATAGTCGAATGATACAATCTTCGATGGTATTTCCAGGGGCTAAAAGACCTGTATAGGATGCCTCTTGTGTATTATTTTCAAACAGCTCCAACTTTGCCAAGCATGCAGTTCCGTGGGGGCAAAAGGCTTTGCTGAAGCTCTCATTCGGTTTCCGCGTTGATCTTGATTTATGCACCATATCATGGGGGCATTCCAGAAGATGGTTATAGTCAGAGCCTGTAATATCATCCATGATAGCTTTGTAGGTTGGCCATTCTCTCTTGTACGGACAGGAAGAAGATGGGGAGGATTGCTTTCGTGAAAATATTAACGATGTCGGATTTTGGCTCTTATGTGTAGTAGCACTTGCGTCTGACTTCTTCAGCGCCGCATTTTTGGAATCATCTGCTTCTATTTGCTCTTTCAGTTTTTTCCACAAGATTTCTTTCTGTTCTGATGGAGGAGCTTCATGATTACTATAAAAGTATTCCTGTGAAGAGCTCATGATGATGTCAATAAATTTTAATGTCGTCGGTCTGGTTTTGTGGTAGGAACAAGTTGGAAGTTGGATTATTGACACGATTGCTCTTCTGTCTGCACACCCATAATGAAACTACCTACCCCACTGATGGTTTTATGCTGTTTTATGTTTTATGTTTGATTGGAGGGAGGCCTTTCCATCTTTATCTCATGATAAAAGATAAAACGGTTAATTTTATGCATGTTGACAGAGGTGAACGTTAAAACGATCTGTTGAGTGTTGGGTTGGGTTCGGGTTCTACCGAGTGCACAACCGACCATCATTAACCTAAACCTAACCCCTACTCCCTACCGTAGGTATGTATGGTACTATTTACAGTAAAACCTAAAAGCGTGAAAAGGGAAAAGGATCACTAAAATTAACACAGATATATATTATATATTGATACTCATCTCCCATCGTCCATCATAGTATCCTCTCTGCCTTTCGAACAGTGCAGATAAGTACTGTAGTTCATGGGTGACACGAGAATATCAGTTTCTCTTATTTTGAAAGGAAACAAAAAGTCCATTGTAACTTTTTTACCAGCCGACTCTCCTCTCTGTGAAGTTGCTCATCGAATCAAAACTTCTGTCCTTTCCGGCATACATGGTTATTCATTCAACTCCGAAATGCAAAAGGAAGGTAACACTAGTGGGGATCTCTTGCTCTCCATATATGACTGCACCCTGAATCCGCCAAAAGATATGACTCCTTTTATAAATGAGTACCGCTCGCAGACCGGTCCAAACTCCATTACTCTCCATACTCTCAACTGGTTTCCTTCCGCAAAACTAGTGATTTTTGAAAGCGGTGACGATCAAGCGAGAACATCTGTTCTGAACAGTAGCATCAATGTAGATGAAGACTTTCAGTATAATTTACCTTCTTCCAATTCTACATATTGCCAAAGAACAAATACAAATGGAGTCAAACTTGCATCGGAAGGAGTAAGGAGTGGCAGTGAGAAAAAGATGCTTCCTTCAGAAATATTTCAAGCTGTAGAGGGAAGGTTTGATGGATTAGAAAATATCACAAATGCATCGCATGAGGTTTCAAAGGTCATGTCAAAGCTTGCAAAGAAAAGAACGGAAGAGGAACGGCAGGCACAAATTGATTCAAGGCTCAAAAGGCTGGATACAAAATCGAAGCACTCCAAAGTATCTACTCAAGTAAAGAGGATGCTTATAAAGAGTCGGGCAGATGGCGACAAACAGATTAGAATGGAGAACAGATTTTACCTCGAGACTGTCGTGATTGACGATTCTAATGGGAATCTGGATGATTCTACAAATGATGAAGAATCTGCACATTGTTTTTATGGAAGGTCGAATAATGTAGGCAAGATTGTGTCGTCAGCTTTGCGAAACTTCAATCTCGACTGTGATCGAATGGCAGAACTGTTGGTAGTAGCCAGAAATAAGGAAGATAGAATTTGCTCTTTTATGAGGCTTCCGAATACAATGCCAATTTACGAAGCAGAGAATAGTGGACATATCAAAATTTTTGACCGTGTCATTATTAGAGTATACAATAGACTAGAAGATAGAAGCAGCCATGCCTTTGCGGATAGTCATGATAAAACAACTTCTCAACAGGGTGACGCAATGAGCTTGGATGGTGACAAGGATGACGAGAGTCAACCACGCGATAAAATTAGTGTTGGTATCACTGGCGAAGTAACCAATGTCATAAACCCAACTTTGTGCATGAGCATCACCAATGCTATTGACGAACACGAGAAGAAGAAAAAGAAATCAAAGAAAAACGCTGCCACTACTGAAAAGGTAAAACAGATTCTGCTGAAAGGCAAAGCAAAAGGAAATAAGAAAATACGAGATGTTGATCGATTTTATTTGGAAGTGGTGTGCTTGAACAAAGAATTCAAACCTACGATCTACCCTGTCTTCCTGTCGGTGTATGATCCAATCAAAGAAGTTTCTAAATGTGTCAATGAAACTTTAAATTCATTTACCCTTCTGATTGAAGGACAATTTGAAGATAGCGAAATTGAACAGACATATAATGCAATACCAATAGAGACACGGTGTATTGACTTGAAGAAGGAAGGGCTTCTTGATTCATTCAAACGCGTTATACTTTTATTAAAGCACTGATTCTTGCAAAAATATCACTCGCTTATTTTCTTAATTTTGAATATGAAGCACTTGGTAACTACAGATTGCGAATTTTTCCAGACAATGCGATGTCGATTGCCAGCTCGACGATTTGACTTTTCATGATTCCTTCTGATTCTGAGAGTGATATTTTCGTATCAAGTTTAAATGTCGTTGTCTTTAGTCTCATGAGTGATCTTTCTAATACATTGGATAAAAGTCCACTGGATGAGAACGCCCTGGTTCTAGAAGAGTTGGACTTGGGGCGTGTAGCCGTGAAAACAATGATGATAACGTGCTACTCTTAAGCCTGGAGAATATCGTGTGTTCAAGCCTACGAGTACCGATGAAGCCTAACAATTGGTTTAATGCGAAATTCAGGTTTTACGAGTGTGTTTAGTGTAATATTTCTTCTCAGCAACAAAGAGATTTTCCCTGACCAGGTGTTTGAGATGCATTTGAAAACCAATGTCGAAGGCTTGGATCTTTCTCTTTATTGTATATGCGGAATTTGCCTCGCAGGAATACCAGACTCTGCGAATTCAATGTAGCCAAGTCGGGAAAGTGTTGAAGCTGTACATCATCTTGATCGCCATGAGATGGAGCGAGCCTAGACGTCAATTCTCGGCACAAAGGGTCCCCTTCTATTAGACCGTGCAACTGAGGAGCTGGGAATCTTGACTTCGACCTATCAAGAAGATAGGATAAACAAGCCTTTCTCAAATGATCAAATTGCTCACCTAAAACTGAGGTTCCTGACCAGACAAATAGTCTATCAAACGTATCAACTGCAAGAATACTTTCATCCCACAAAGTCAGAGTTTCTGCCGGAGTAGATTTGAATTTAATATCCAGATTTGCATCTGACACACATCTCCAAGAAGAAGGAGCCATCATAGAAATACATACAGCAAGAGGAGAACGAAGGAATATATCCCTCGCGAGCGATCGATCGTCTGATGACTGGAGGAAACCTTCGCCCATTATTGTGCCTCGGCCAAAATGATGCAGTTTGCCAAAGAGCTGATGAAGTTCAACGGGCAGCTCCATTCTAGGAATAGGAACATCTCTTCTTGAAAGGAAGGGTGGAATTAGTGGTGTGAATAGAATGTTTCTACTTGTATGGCTAGATGACCAAAATGGAACTGAACTTACTTTTGAAGAGAATTGTATGCCTTTATAATGTCATGGGCTGTTGATGCCAAGTCGCTCTGGGATGAACAAGTTCTTGATTCAATGTCCTGCTGAGATAAAGCAATATTTAGGACGTCGTCTTTCCCCTTCTCACTTAAAGCCATTGATCTAAAGGCCGCTTCCTTCCCTAACAACACTGATGTCATTTCAATGTTCACAGATTGGAAGAAAGTTGTATTATCGTTTGAGACTGGCATTCTATGCGTTGACACTCTTGTTACCAGATTATTGGTTTCGATATATCTTGTGACGAATTGAAAGTGGACAAATGAATGTTCTGGTAATGATCTTTCTGTTTGTACAATAACAGATATTGATGAAGTTGCATCTAGTCGCCCCATCTGTATTTGCATCAGCACCATATCTATTGTCTTTAGAGAAGGAAGGTTGTGTGTCGGTAGGCCTCTTTCGGCTGTTAAAGCCGAGCATGATGCAAACGCAGCCCGTTCGTTGGGAAGTGGAAATTGGCTATCATGAATAATAATCCCAGGTCCCTGCATAAGTTTCGGGATGACATAATCTGGCATTCTGACATCCATTACAACTCCATTCAACATGTTCATTCTATCAGGACTAGCCATTCTTTGTATTGTTTCTTCGACATTGGAACTGCTTGACACAGCTCGTGACATATGCGTTTCAGTACATACATATGAGACATCCCGTTGAAATGATGCATCATCAAAGGATGTATGGGACAAAACATAGCCGCCAGACGACTTCACAAGACCAAGATACCCTTGAGTTCCCAAGAAACTGTTTCCACTGCAAAATACATCGATTCCGACACCGACTTCAAATGCATCTGCACCCAGTGACCTCATTAGTTCTGCGGCTGTTTGCATTTTTTCAAAGTCCACGGTATCTGCGTGGCTACTGTCATCAATGTGATCGTTGTCAATGACAATACTGCCTTGCCCAAGATTGCAGCAACCGTTCGTAAATAAAAGAACTTGTCCATTTTGGAATTCCAAGATACGCATCATGTGAACAGCATACAATACTGCTTCGAGTGTACACCGTGTCAATTTTCTATGAGAGGCATGCTGTTTGGCTTGTCGAGCTTCTTTCAATAGCTTGGCAGTTTTCGAAGGATCGAATGCATCAAATCTATTATTACAGTTTTCAATCTCTTTGCTTAATCGTGCTTCCCTATTTATCTTGAGCATTTCTTTCCGAGAAATGCTCTTTTTATTGTCCGCAAGCGTAGGACAAAGCAAAGAGCTTGTACCAAAGAAAGCATCTGCACAATAGCCAACTTCATCCATGGTGCCGAAGTACAATCTATCTGTTACGTCATCACCTGCATCTGTTGGATTTAATGTTGGGCTATAAATATCAGCACTAGCTATCCCTTTCAGACCAATCTGATAGACGTGAATCATTTTGGAAAAAATGACAAGACCGACATTCTCTAATTTTAGAGAAGCTAATTCTTTCAGTATTGCTTTGACTTCTACTGGTGGAATATTTGCATCGATTACAATCATAGTAGCTGATTTACTTGTTTTCTCACAGTAGCTGGTATCAATGGTTATATCATTGTCAGTTCCAGCCGCCCTTTGACGGAACTCGATAATAGGAGATTGCAATACCTGTGGATTACTTGTAGGTGCTACATTTGTTGCTTCGCAGATGCAACAAATCCAAACACCACTTTCTTTCTCAGGTAAGGTATATAAATTCAGATATGCTCCGCAAGTTAAACATAGGTGCATATCTTGCTCATTTAGACATTGGATGTCTGTTGTCTTTGCCATGGGGGAAATCATGAATCCTAGGGGCAAATTGCATGATCCCTTCAATCCTGGTGTACCAGGAAATACAGAACTAGTAAATTTTGCAGTTGGACTTGTCTTGTCCATGGTAAGGTCGTATCGTTCCTTGATGAGATTGAAATAAATAAGGGGTGTTGAAATGGAAAGCTTTACTAGCTGTTGCAAGTGCTAGTTATTTTAGTCGGTTGTCGGTCTTCGGTTGTGCGTTGTGCGTTGTGCGCTGTTGTGCGGTTGCTAGCAATTTCTCTCTCGTTATTCACTTAATACTCAAAAGATCTTCAAAAAACATCTCGTAGAGATACCTAACATACTGCTTATGTATATGGTAGTTTAAGACTGGTACCATAATATGTACTGCTATTCATTGTAAGTTGTAGATGGAAATTTTAGTCTATTTTATTAAAAGAATGCTTGAAACGGATGTTGCCTATTTTCATAGAAGTATCCGCAAGCGCTTAAAGTTACATGCCATCCATTTGCAGCCTCCCTTTTCTCTCGAACTCCAAATCAAAGAAAACCGTGTTATAATTTTTAATGAGGTGTTTGTGAAGGCTGCATATTGCATGCTTGTCCAAACTGTCGCAAAATTAGATTCTACTAATCTTCTTTCTCGAATGAAGAACGCGAACATTACCGAATCACGCGCCTCCTCGTTGTTGTTCTACAACTTAACCAGGAAAGTGTGAAGTGTGTACATGCTGCATCATTTCCAAAACATGGTAAAATGAGAATAGATCTGAGGCAATGTTCCAAATTTTTGGATAGAATTCTGATTGAGATGAGAGGGGCACGTGGTATACTACTGTTGTACATGTAGGTGCTGTAACCACAGCTTGTGTTCCCACCTACACACTCCATGTTACATCATTGGCAGGGCATATACGCAGAAGATGATGTGCATCTCCATAGATATATAGCTCTGTAATAAACATCGTGTACTTCATAATTCATTTCGTAAATCCATCAATGATTCATAATCTTTGCAGTATTCTTCTTACATTTTCAGACAGTCGAGTGAGAGAATACTCAAAATTACCTTCATCGTCTCCATCCCAATGAACGGCGAGACCCTTCCGTTTGCCTAAGCATTGATTCAAAGCGAATCCAAGGGTCGGTTCATATTCCATTTGACTCGGAACAAGAATAAATCGAGTAGATTCAGTATCTGTTCTAAGCGAATATTGAATGCGTCGTAAAACATCGCTATCTTTCTCGGAATCCATATTCAATACACCATATGGTGCCTCTACAATAGATGGCGGCACATCATATATAGCAGGATATGTAAGGTACTGATTGTTTAGTTCCAGTTGATCATGCATGTAGTCCATAGATGTAACGGTCCATAATGCGCTTGACAGTGCAGCTTTCTTTATAGTCCCAAATCCTTGCTGAGTTTTCAGCTCTCCGCACCATAACACAAACTCTCCAGATTTTTCTCCTCGCTGCATCCTCATTAGATCAAAGTACTCAATAATCGCGCACCAATCAGAAATTTTCTTCGCTAGTGATTCCCTGAATGTTGCCTCGCCTTCGTCACACAGCATTTGTCCATTAGCGTCTAGGACAACTCGGCACGTCCGTATTTCCTCTCGAATTACGTCAAGAACGTCCCGAATTTCTTCATAGTGATTGTATTCAACCTCTGCTAGATGTTTGTAACGATCTACCAAGGCATCTCGAATCAGATCAAATGCCAGGTTTCGGAGAGTATTGTTTGAAAAGAGTACTTCAAAGAATATTGAAATGGACTTCCCGTCACCGTAGCGCGAAAGAATTGAAGATTGTAAGCCTTCTGGGAGATCAATCATGACGAAAATGATTTAATTTTGCGAATGCTGTGTCTGGTATAATGGGGTACCAATAATTAATAGTTGGTGATGTGCGATGTTCGATGTTCGACATTCGTCTACAATCTATTCGATACTCTTCTACACCTTTCTACACGCTCGTATGTGCTGGCGTTGTGCGTTCTGGGTTGTGGTTTTAGCTAGTTGTGGGTTGTGGTATCGATCATCAGGCGAACTCGTATTCATTATTCTCACGGGAGGGGGGAGGGGGGAGCGGTCAGTCTTGTCGATTCTTCCAAGAATTCTTGAACCTTCTTTCTTTTTGTCATTTATTATGTTGAATGTGGCATCAAGCCTCGGAAATCGGAAATCAATGATGAGAGATAGAGAGAGAGATCAGAGATCAAACAACACCCGCAACAATAATAATAATATCACCTACAACAATACATCATGAGCACCATCACCACGAAAGATGCAGACGATAGTAAACATCAGTGTGCTGCGTGCGGTGATAGCGATGATGGCGGCGGTAGCCTCAAGGCTTGCGCAGCATGCAATCTCGTGAAATATTGCAATAGAACGTGTCAGATTGCGCATTGGCCAGCCCACAAGAAGGCATGTAAAGAACGTGTTGCTGAATTGTTTGATGAGAAATTGTTCAAGCAGCCTCCGCCAAATGAAGATTGCCCTATCTGCTATCTACGACTTCCAATCGATGTAGATCAATGCAAGTACCAGTCGTGCTGCGGTAAAATGCTGTGTGTCGGTTGTGTCTATGCACACGTGGTTGCTGCAGCAAAAATAGGAAAAGGAAAGTGTATCTTCTGTCGATCTGAAGTATCTTCATCAAATGAGGAGGACATTAAAAGAATGAAGAAACGCGTGGAAGCCAATGATGCGCAGGCGATGTGTAGTCTAGGGGAGTGTTATCAATTTGAGAAGAAAGGTTTGCGACAAGACCACGCTAAGGCATTGGAGCTCTTGCATAAATCAGCAAAACTTGGACACCGTCATGCACATTTTGGTCTTAGTTTTTGTTATCGCAATAGGGGTATCGTAGAAAAAAATACAAGAAAAGCAACATATCATGCACAACTTGCTGCTATGGCTGGGTGTGCACAGGCAAGGTATAATCTCGGGTGTGAAGAGGAAAATGCAGGCAACATGGATCGTGCACATAAACACTGGATGATTTCAGCCAATGACGGCTTTGATTTATCTATGAAGGCGGTTCAGGATGGATACAAGAGTGGTTTTGTCACGAAAGATGACTATGCAAAAACTATTCGTGCACATGGTAACTCAATCGACGAAATGAAAAGTGATAATAGGGATAGAGCTGCTGCCTTTTGTAAGACTTTCTGAATAAAGCAATAAAACATCTAATATAACCAAAACTAGATTAGATGCAACATGGAAGTGTCATCAGATTTTATCAACATGGGGTGATATGATATTAAATATTTTGTCAAAGGATGAAGACGATACACTTATTCG
>Ga0136553_1000042_pt1 | contig 42025 bp, 38 predicted proteins | sample AntRauTorckE5430_FD_101384 | JGI IMG/M metagenome (GOLD analysis project Ga0136553, IMG submission 101384) | Saline lake microbial communities from Rauer Islands, Antarctica - Metagenome Torckler E5 #430 | ecosystem: Environmental > Aquatic > Non-marine Saline and Alkaline > Saline | place... | reverse complement strand
CTAAATAGCCTTACGTTAGTAAAGAGTACCAGCCCTCTACGTTGTTTTAGAAATGGGATTCGTTTCGAGGGCAATAGTACAAGTATCTCTTTCTTTCAATGTGCCCAAACGTAAAAAGTTAATCCTGCCCCATCCAACACGTAAATCGAATTCTCCTGGTTAAGAGCTTTCGAACCATATAAATATTTTGTGGGTTCCCCCAATATTGACCGACTACGCTGCTGCATTTTCCAACAGTACAGTACGTCGTATGTTCGTACGATACAACAACAGTATCGTAACTCTACCAGTAGATAAAAGAGAAACAAGAAACAACAGAAGTGCCTATGCTACGGTACCTCGATTCTCTTTAACAAAAGCTAGCTAATTAGGTATTTCAAGTCCAAATCACTGCTAAGAGTTATATTATAGGCAGCACTCAACAATCGCAGAGAAGTGCAACACATAATAACATTTACATTCAAGAACAATGGCAAATTCAGCGGATCAAGAAGATGCATGTGGTAATGATACCAATGATGGGTGTAATAGCACGGAGGCTATCAACACATCCATATCCAACAAACGGCCTTTGGCATCAATGGCCGCGTCTGCAGAATCTCCATCCCATCAGCAACAGGATCATGCAGGACAAGATACTAACGATAACGGTGGCAACGGTAATGGTAATGGTAATGATGGGAACGGTAATTGCAATGATGGTACTGGGGCACCCATGACGAAAAAAGCAAAAACAGAGGAAAGTATAAAAGAAAAATCAAACAAGCCAGCCAATAAATCGATATTTGGCTCTAGCACCACTTCAGGATTTGTTGCATTTGGTTCCTCCAACGCTGATGCTAATATTACTCATGCCAATGGAAATGCCAATAACAACTGTTCGAGCACAGGATTCGGAAGCAAAACAACTACTGATTCTATCTTTGGATCTGCCACCTCGACAGCAGCCAGTGGTTTCGGACTTGGACAATCTACTGCATCCACCACTAGTGGATTCGGAATCACCTCGTCCACACCGGGGATATTCGGGTCTACTTCCGCCTCCACTGCAAAACCAATCTCCATGTTTGCAACCAAGATAGTCACAGACACGACAGCATCCGAAACAGATATGCACACCATAACAAACAATGGCGACGGGGAGGGCTTGGGCAATGCTCGTATCAATTCACTGGCCAAAGCTGCAGCTTCTGTTCCTGCTGTCTATACTCCAATCATTTCTTTGCCATTGGTGGAGGATGAAGAACTCATCAAAAATGGGGAGGAAAATGAAGAAACCATCATCACAGTTCGGGCTAAATTATTCAAATTGACCAAGGTCAAGGAAGCAGTGGTAGAAGTACCATCTCGTTTGCCTACTGTTGAAAAGACTGTTGGGATACAAATGGCAACGAAAGTGGGACAACAGCCTTTATCTTCACAGAAGGAGATGGAGGAGAAGGATCAACATCAAGCTGAAGGTGGTGGCACTGCAACGAATGCAACTGCACCATCCAGAGAAAAAGGATCTAGTACTGCTGCTGCTGCAAAAATTGATTGGAAGGAGGTGGGGATTGGTCCTTTAAGGGTCTTGACGGATGATAAACATGCGAGGATTGTGCAGAGAAGGGAGAATACTCCTGGTGGGCAAGGAACGAAACTCATTCTAAACTTAGCATTGAGGGATGAATGCCGAGTGGAGAGGATGGGAGATAAGTTTGTGAAACTTGCGGCGTTTGAAGTTGTGGATGATGATGCTGATCATGATGATCATGATGACCATTGTAAGGACGGGAATGTTGATGGTGGTGATTGCAACGGGAAGGAGTGCGATGAGAAAAATGGGGATGGACAACACGGTAATGCTGTGAAATTTGTTTCGGTACAATATTTGTTCAAGGTCAAGACTCTTGCTGAGGCTGATTCCATGGTAGAAGCACTTGACAGATATTGTGGTGGTTCGGGCACAAATTGATGTCATGTTGATCAATTTAGTGTACGTACGTATGCTACCTACTATTAGTCACTTTCATAATCAAATTAGGAATACAGGCATTTATAAGATCCTCATGTTTCAACCCAAAATTCAACCGTGTACGAGTATAGTAATCTTTGAGTTATTATTCATATTGTGTTAGCAGCAGGGGGCAAACAAGAATTGATTTGTTTCACTTGACCTCTCGTTGACATCTTCATGTGGACCAGAAAATGCAACCAAAAAAGAATGATGTCGAGAACCTTGAGGCACTACATATTTTATTCCTACAGCATGATGATCTTTTGAATTCAGCATCGCTGGGGAAGATATTACTCAAATAATCTAGATTTTACTTAGTGAGCTTTTGTTATTAAAATGGGACATTTTTATTCTTAGCTTTGTCATACTCGAGGGAAACTTAGAACATACTTTTGTTGATGGGATAGAAAATAGAAACTTCTTGACCTGCTAAAAGTGACTTGTATTGAACACGTAGGTAGGTAACAATAATGAATAATGAGTACCAGTAGAAGGAGGTGATCTATCTTTCTATTTTGAAACCTGTTGAAAGTAGTAAAAACTACATTATTATAACGGTTACGAAAGGTTACGAATCATCTCAATAGATTCAAAATCTGTACCACCATCCTTGACTCAAAATCGAAATCTGTGCCATTCTTGAGTCTTAAGTCAAAAAACAAAATCTGTCCAGTTTGTTTTGACATCATAAAATAGCGAATCCAACACGCCAATCGACACATTTGCATTTAGAAGAGTAGCAGGTGAGCACTTCGTTGGGTTCAAATAATGTGGTAAAGTGGAATGACAATAGGTCAACTCAAATGAAATTGGTTCAGTTGAATAACTGAATTTGAATATTGCATTCGAATTCGTCTCACCCTCAATTTCATTTTTTTCTCATAAAGCGAAGCATATTACCATAAAATGAAGATCAGTATGAAGAACATCCTCCCCCTGTTGCTCGCTTTGTTGTCATCTGTGGATTCTTCTGATGTGCCATCCACGATGCCATCCATGATGCCATCTGTATCCCCTGCACCATCCGTGTCTGTGAATCCATCTGACGTACCTTCAGGCACACCATCCTGCACTCCTTCTTCTTCACCATCAGATAAGCCCACCTCTCCAAGTTCATCGAAATCGAGCAAGAGTTCGAAGAGTAGCAAAGGCAGCAAGAGTAGCAAAGGCAGCAAGAGTAGCAAGAGTTCGAAAGCACCGAAGAGTAGTAAAGCACCGAAGAGTAGTAAAGCACCGAAGAGTAGCAAAGGCAGCAAGAGTTACGGATGCGATGGAAAGTTATTGAAATCCTCCAAGTCTTCCAAGTCGAGTTCAGGATCATCATCTGATGAATCCAACTCTGAATCAGCCGATGAAGCTTCTTTTTCGACTTCTGTAGTGACCAACACAAATCCTGTCTCTTCTGCAGCAGAATCAGTGGGCAAAACTTCCGTGGCTCTTGCTCTTGCTGCGTGGATGTTGGCATAAGGTTATTGAAATGAATGCATGAAAGGCAGCATTAGCAACGGATGAAATTGATATGTGTAAGAACATGGCTTGGCGCCAATCAAATAATTATAATTATGAGATATATGCAATAGCGTAATAACGTGTGCTTGTTGCCATGAGATAAATCATCTAACTTTCTGAGTTATCCTCCAAGTGTAGCTCGATAAATGACTCAGTGTCGAGGATCGACAAGAATAAACTTGGTTTGATTCCCAAAGGCTGAGATAAAGCAAACAGGCAGTAGTAGCAACAATTTAAAATCATTCCAACGAGAATGGTGCAGTGCAATCAATGTGCACGGAACGGGGGCTTCTTTCTTACAAAAAGTGCACCGTCGATCAGTTCATCGTATATTTTCAAAGAGGAGCTGCATGCAAAAAGAAGCTTTCTTTATAAGTGATGCCGACAATACAGCAGTACAGTAGTCACCAGTCACACTTTCATTTTCTGATTTGTGACTCTCCATGGAACGGTTGAAAAGGTTATTTTATTGTTGAATATTGATTATTATCGGTAGTGGTACACGTACCTATATGAATTATTTACTATGAGGTTCTGAGCAAGCAAAGTTGACCCAAGTTGATATGGATTATTAAAATCTACCGCTTACTGAAATCAACATCTCTTGTGTTTTTGTTTGTTTCAGCGTTCAGCGCCAAGCACGACGTTGTTGTATCATTCAAGTTCTCTAGGTACGATTATGAATGCAATGCCTTTACCATCCCGATTACCACGCAACAAAGATATATCAGGATGCACTGATTTAACAGAGGCATGTGATTGTTGAGGAAAGCGAAAGCGAATGATTGATAATGGTTTTCTCCCCGGAGAACAGATGATAGAATCTGCACAACAGCAACAGCAACAGCAACAGCAATAAATAAGACAAGAAAAGACAAGACAAAACACACATCGACGAAAGCATAATTAGCTTCAGCGTTTCAATTGCAGAACTGATTCCAATTGCAATTCCAATTGCAGATCCATCAATGAGAAAACACAACAATTGTCAAAACACTGTTTTCCTATTTATCAGAAAGAATATCTCTAACCATTATTTCTATTCCTACAGCACGAATCCGTTATTAAGTAGGTCAATTTTTCAAGATGGTAAAGCATAACAACGTCGTCCCCAACATCCATTGCAAAAAGAAGTGGCATGATTCCACCAGAGGTCCCCTCAAGGTAAAGCTTTCCTTGGACCAAGCATCCAAGAAGAAGTCCCGTCGTCTAGCCCGTGCCGCAAAGGCTGCTGCTATCGCACCCCGTCCTCTTCAGCTTCTTCGTCCTGTTGTAAATGCTCAAACACAGAGATACTCCTCCAAGCTTCGCATCGGACAGGGATTCACCATTGCAGAGCTCAAGGCTGCTGGATTCTCCCCTGCTTATGCACGCACCGTAGGAATCGCTGTTGACCCTCGTCGTAGCAACCGCTCAGTTGAAACCATGGAGAGAAACGTTGCACGTTTGAGTGAATACAAGGCCAAACTGATTGTATTCCCTAAGAGACGTGGAAGTGCGAAGGCTGGAGATGCATCCAAGGATGAAATTGCTGCTGCTACCCAGTCAACTGGAGTTCTTCAACCCATTGTCAAGCCTGTTCAGGGACTTGTCATGGCGGAGGTCACTGCGGAGATGAAGTCTAATGTTGCATTCACCCAGATGAGACTTGCAAGGATGGAGACTAAGGTTGAAGGTCTTCGTGTTTCGGTTCAGAACAGAAAGAAGAAGGATTAAACAAATTGTGATATATAAAAGTAAAAGATGCTTGATATCTAGCAACCAAGTAAAAGATGTGTTGAATAGTTGCGTTGCACCAGTGAACGATGTCTCAACTGTATGAGTGTGTCATTCAATACAAAATACAATCTGTCATTATTTCGTGATATATTTATATGAATATATTCATAAAGTCTTGCAGTAGGTATGTAGACAATGAAGCAATAATATGGCCATCTCTTCTTTAAGTTCATTGGCAATCGCTATGCGAGGAAGGCTTCTTCTTCTCTCGTACTACACAGAAAATAGACGAGCTCTTAATAGACATACTACCATACCATTCTCCCCAACATCCTTAATTTGCCGCATCTGAAATTTTGAATATGCTCTCATTATTTCATCTGTGCCATTGAAATTGTCCTCTTTGCAAATCAAGGACTAGGATACTAGTCCAATTGATGATAACATGTTGTTGCCAGGTAAAACAACTGTACATACTATTGTTCCAGTGATTATTAACGTCCCTCTGCTGTGACGGGGCCTGGTTTATCGAGATTGATCTTTAGACTTTTGATTGATGCATTATCTCCCATGATGATGACAGCTATGTGCAATTTAAAGACAAAGGTTTTGAAGGGTGGCAGTATTTTCATGTCGAGTCCTCACCGATCGCGTTTCTGCGGCGGGGGATATCTTGATTGGCAAAACAGGAGAGACTAACAAGATAAGGAAAGAGGATGTAGCGATTGATTTCTCTAGGTCTGATAGATGAGATTTTTGTGTGCTATTGATAAATTATTAGATTTTTGAGTTGATAACCCCCCTCAATTTGGGCGCAACTCCTCATTGACACTTTGATGATAACCAATTGAAGGATTTCTACATCTCAGCATCACCCCATAACAATTCACCAAGGGATGCATTTTCATCGTTTCAATCTTGAATTGTCATTGGATTTTTACTTATTATTCTGTAGACGGTCGATTTCCTGCTTTTTTTAGCATGATCATTGTATTCATGTGAATTCAAACACATGCGGATTGAACTACTTTGAAGCGAAAATTATAAACACTGTTGAATTGCAGAGTAAATAACTCGATTGGAATAGGTTGGAAGGCACGAAAGTTGACATGATGATGATTTAGGATAGTGATGGTTAGATAATAGATTTTTGCGCGATAAGAAAATATTGTGCCCATCATGATGGATGATGGATCATGCATGGACCAAATGGTCCAGATCCACGCTCGCACGGGTGTCCACGCGTCTGGTGGAGGCACTTAGCTAGGTAGGTTTCAGTTTCAAGAAATCATCATTCGTCAATGTCACAATTAGGATATCTGATATTACAATTGGTAATGTTACTAAAAAACACTATCAAGCTAGAGAGCTAGTTCAAACGAAGAGGCCCAGAAGAAAATAGTAAAATAGAGTGAACACCATGCCCTTGTATTTTCTCATGTCTGCAAAACAATCCCCTGATCAAGATAGGGATGGTGCCACAAACTACTAGGCAGTAGAGGTGGGCTGTGCCATCATTATGACGAGGCTATCTAAGCGAGCTCACAACCAAGCGACAATCAACGAGCTCGCAACCGGGCAAGCAAAGCAAGTCGAGACTTCTTTCAATAATAACCTTTACGCCGTCGATTTAGTCCTGTTTTGAAAAGAAATTCGTTGGTCATGATCAAATTGCGCGCGCGCTGTCTATAAGAAACTATTTATATTATATCATGATTGATTATCAGGTGTCAGCTAAATAATATCCTATACTGAGCCTTTACGCACTAACGAACGACACGTACATACTGAACACGTACGAGGGTGAAGATCCCTCTTTTTTTGCTGGCGACTGGCTGGATGGAGAAAGAGAGACGATAGCATCGTTTTGGATTCACCATTCTCACATACTTGCCGATCTTTTTGCAATAGTCTTTCGAATATCCAGTTAATCAATATGAAATTCACTACTCTTGCTACCCTTGGATTCATTGCACCTGCAATGGCATTCGCCCCGACTAGCTCTTTCGGAGCTAGCAGTGCTATGAAGATGTCCACTGAGACCTCTGAGGAGAAGGTAAGATCTACCTACCACCCTTTCTTCCTATTTTGCGGATTGCATTCTGAGAACAAGAGTTGAATAAAAGAAAAGCTACCTACAATATATACAGCATGTAGAATTTCTTTCCACTTTATATGCAATTCCGATCGGAATTCTGATTGGAGAGAGGATGAAACTTTGTGCATTCCATCGATTTGTAATTTTTAGGATACAACCAACACCGCACTAACATTGAAATTGATAATCATCCATCATTCTTAATATAGGCTTTCGCAAAGCTTCCTGCTTCCGTCAAGCCCGGTGTTGTAACTGGACCTGCCCTTTTGGATCTTCTCAACAACGCCAAGGACAACGGATACGCTATCCCCGGAGTCAATATTGTTGGAACCAACTCGATCAACTCATGCATGGAGGCTGCCAAGATTTACGGAGGTCCCATCATGGTTACCTTCTCCAAGGGAGGTGGACAATTCATCGCTGGAAAGGCTGTTGATAATGATAAAGACCAGGCTTCCATCGCTGGAACCATTGCTGGTGCAAAGCACGTACGTGAGGTTGCTGCACTTTACGGAGTTCCCGTTATTCTTCATACTGATCATTGCCAGAAGGCATGGTTGCCATGGATTGATGGACTCCTCGCTGCATCGGAGGAATACTTCAAGGAGCACGGTGAGCCTCTTTTCTCTTCTCACATGCTTGATCTCTCTGAGGAACCCCTTGAGGAAAACATTGGAATCTGCAAGACTTACATGGAGAAGTTTGCTAAGGTCAATATTCTTCTTGAATTCGAGCTTGGAGTGACCGGAGGAGAAGAGGATGGAGTTGATAACACTGATGTTGACTCTTCCCGTCTTTACACTCAGCCCGAGGAAGTATGGTATTCCTACCAGCAGCTTAACGAGGTTCCTAACGCCATGTTTACCTGTGCTGCTTCCTTCGGAAATGTTCACGGAGTTTACGCACCCGGTAATGTTGACCTTCAGCCTGTTATCCTTCACAACTCTCAGAAGTACATCGCTGAGAAACTTGGCGATGGAAATGACAAGCCCATGAAATTCGTTTTCCACGGAGGATCTGGATCATCTGTTGATGACATCAGGTATGCTATTGAAGCTGGAGTTGTCAAGATGAACATTGATACCGATACCCAGTGGGCATTCTGGGATGGAGTACGCGCTTATGAAGCCGAGCACCATGACTATCTTCAGGGACAGATTGGAAACCCTGAGGGAGCCGATAAGCCTAACAAGAAATACTACGATCCTCGTATGAGTCTTCGTGCTGGAGAGGAAGCAATGGCTGCACGTTTGTGCAAGGCTGCTGAGGACTTGAACTGTGTCAACGTACTCAACTAAATTATATGTTGTGAAGTACGTTGGGTCATCTTCATTATGTAATAAATATATTTAACAACAAATGAAAACAAGATATTCGTGTCATACCTCTTACATGATCACAACCTAACTAGCTAAGTGCCTCCTCCAGACGCGTGGACCCCCGTGCGAGCGTGGATCTGGACCATTTGGTCCATGCATGAGCCATCATGAGCACAATATTTTCTTATCGCGCAAAAATCTAGTAAACAACGCTAAAAAATCATCGTCATGTCAACTTTCGTGCCTTCCAACCTCTTCCAATCAAGCTACTAAATAGTATGTACAACAACAGTGCTCGCAAGCAAGTCGCAAGAAGGTGATATTCTGCAATTCAACAGTGTTAAAACAATTTTCACTTCAAAACAGTTCAAAACGCAATTGTTTGAATTCACATTATGGTAGCTTTGATGAAATTTTGTATGTTCATGTGTCAGCAGCATCATTTCCACTGCAAGTTTGATAATATTTTTCAACAAGTCGCACGTACAAAGTACTAGCAAAATAGGAAATGTGATGAACAGACAAGAAGTCATCATATTGTAAATACTAATGCAAAGGGTAATATCTTTTTATGATAAAGACGCAAGATTCCTGTTCTATTGGTTTGACCGCATTCACACACATTCATTCGCACACATTTACATTCAAAATAATATCCCACCACTATTTTAAAAATTGGAATGGGCAAATGTGGTAAATGTTGTATCTAAACGGGCGCATTCCAAAATTGCAAATACTGCCCCATAGTCATGACTGCAAAAGATGAAAGAATGCAAGACTGTTGTTCCAAGGGAATGTGAATCTTGTAATTGACGTCAAGAAGTCTTGTGGAATATAAGTAAATGTATATGTCTTCTTCTTATAGAGTTCATCTGTGTGAACCCATGGGTCCACTGTGGACCAAAGGGTCCGCGCGTCACGAGGAGGCAGCACTGGTAGTAATATTTAGTGAAATAATTGATTGAATCCTCTCGTCCAACAATCTAAAAGGTAATTCAATTTCGTGACATCAACTTCTTCGCAACATGAAATTATCAATTTATCAATTAGTGCTACTCTTGATCATGATTGGTGTCATCAGGCTTGTCATAATATGCAGGAACCCTATGCCCAGTCGAGATGATCATATGACTAAATTCAGCAGGCCAGAAAAGACCTAACGTTGGAATTCCAAGAATGACAAAGATCAGGTATGTGGCGTTCTGTAAAAACCATGATATGATAGGGCGAAGAAGTCTAATCTGTTGCATGATCGGTCCATCTTCCGGGTATTCTTGTTTTATCCAATATAGAGTAGAGTCCAAAGATCGACTTTGATCAATTATTTTGGCAGTGTCCGCTTCGAAATGGCGTTTAGGATTCTCGTACTCTTCTTGGCTCGAAACAAACTTGTAGGGTTCATCTTTGGTCCACGAAATTGAATCGTTCAATGGAATCCATTTGAGACAGTCAATCCATGAGAATAGAATTGCACGACTTGACGGCTCAAAAGAGATGTTCCCACTCTCTGCCAGTGCATTGACTCTTGACTGCCAAAATGCAGTACTAGCCACTGCTTTTGATTCTTCCCACGAGTCCGAGACAATGGCGATGACGACATTCAACAGTACAATAACAACGAGGACACCGTACACAATGTCGGTTGCTCCAGCAGTTTTTTCTGGTCCGCTAAAGAAGCCTTGGACCACAGCCAGAATGCAAGTTCCGAAGGAATCCTTGCATTGGACATGAAATGAGTCTTCATCCCATGCTCGATCCCTGAAAAAGACATCAACTCTGTATTTTTCGGCAAAAGCAACTAGAATCAATATCGAAGTGGTGAAAAAAGGAACCAGAGTAACTAAGATGTTCAGTATCCCTGTTGCAAAGAGTGCAAAAGGAAGAAAGGTCGTCCTTAGAGAGAAGATTATGTTTGTCACAAGCAAGATACCAGTGGCTGAAATTATTTCATTGAAAAAGGATACTGGCAAGAGACAAGGCATCACTCCCGGAACACAGGAATTTGTATTCGTATGAATGATTAAAGTGGAGACTGTCAGTAGCGCTATCATTGTGATCTCATACCAGTTCCAGAGATCAATAACGTAAGAGCGTAAACTCTGGTTAAATATTTGAAGGGTCTCATTCAAGATAAATATTCCTGTGCACGCCCATAGGATGAATAATTCCAAATCTGCAATGTTACCTTTCCACAGCTTTTCTACGCAAATGTAGAAAACCAACAATACCACGAAGCTCGTGAATAATTTTACATTCAACCTATAAATCATATTAGTTTGAAAGTGAGTACAATGAGTACAATAAGTAAATCGTAAAAAGGATCTTGACGAGTCAACAAATGAGCAGCGCAAGCTTACCTGACGATATTGAGACGGCTTGAGAGTTTTTGATTTAAAAGTCTTTGGAGGGGTGGGTGCTTGTTTACTACATCTGCGAAATCGATTTTCATACTTTTTCTTTCGAATCCTTTAAAAGAGAAATCAGACTGAGACATCAGCAATCCAATTGTACTAGGAGGCGCTCCGCTTCTACAAGCATACCAAAAGGGAGTGTGTGTACTTGGAAACTGACCAGAAGGGTGTATCTTAAATGGTTGGTGTTGGTTGAATTTGTTCATTCCATTGTACTTCTTTTCAGCTTCAATTAAAAGATGAATTGATTTCGTCCGAGCATCACTGTGATCACATGCGTAGTGAATTGGTTTCATTCCATTACGGTCTGGCAGAACAGTTGTTTTCTTTTCTCTGTCAATTTTGAGAAGCAAAGCAATTATATCTGGTGAAACATTATTTTTGCAAGCCATGTGTAAGGCAGTTCTATCTTTTTCACATGTTTGAAAGATGCTATCATCAGCCTCGCCTTCCAGTTCGGATCTTTTTAGTAATAGCCGCATGGTCTCGTCAGAACTATGAGCTATTGCAAGATGCAGAGCTATCTTTCCTTTAACTGATCCCCGAGCGAGTGATTGGCTCAGAGAGGTCGTCTGAGGGAATGAAAGGGTTTTCATCAGAGAGGCTTTTGCAGACATAGTAAGAGTTTGGCCATCGACATCTTTATCTAGCAGTAGAGCTATTGTTCCTCTAGAAGCTGCGCACGAGCAAGCTATATGAAGTGGAATAAATCCAAGATAATACGTGTAAATGTCTGCTTCTTCATCGATCTTTTGTGTCCAAAGTCGAGTATCTGCTTCTAAGAGCAACTGTACGACTTCAGTAGAAACTCTATTACGCAGCGCAGCATGAATTGGAAGGCATCCTTGTTCAGTCTTGTATCTGATACTTTGTCCATCCTCGTCTGCTTCCAAAAGCGCTCGGATTATCTCCACATCAAGCCCTCGACTGAGAGCTATGTGCAGCGGAATACGCTGTAGTAGGAGGGAATAGGTCAGGAACACAATGCATTGTCCTCATTTGAATCAGTCTGATAGTAAATAGTAAAAATAAATGTGATCTCACCTCAAGATATTTGGTCTTTTTTAAAACAATCAATTTATCATGTTTCAGCAAGAGTTGAATAACTGCCAATGATGCGACGTCAGAATCACATGCAATGTGCAGTGGGTATCTTCCATAGGGGTCCCTTTGGCTTACAGACTTTGTATTCTTTTCAATCAAGAATTGGATTAGTTCGTCGTTGTCTGCACTGAACGCACATGCGTAGTGCAAAGGATTCCAACCGAAGCGATCTAGATAGTCGTGCACGTATGAGCGTGGTTGTGAGTAGGAAAAAGCAGCAAGTTCAAGACCTGAAAAAATCCAGGATTAACAAAACATGAAACAAGATACTCAGGCTCACCTTGCTCCGTCAAAGATTCGACCTCATTGTTCTCTTGTAGAAGTACCATAATATGAGGCAAAGAGACGCCTGCTCGACAGGCTTCATGAATGAAACTCTCTTCATCTTTTAGATCGGGCGGAACTCTGAAGGAAATTCTTCTTTTTGATTTGCTCACTTTATCTTTGCAATTGAATGTGATGTAGTTACGCCATTCTTTTGCTGTACTATCGGTAATGAAGTTCGTAGCAAAGATCATGCCAGCATACGAACTAGCTTTACATGCTTTCGATGCGAATGTTTCTGGAATAATTGAAGCCTCCCCCGAGTAGTCTATCGTCAAGGTTCCATTGATAGCATATGTAACCGCAGTTCCATCGTATCTCAAGATGACGAAGGAACCATGTCTATTCATATTGAGCGAGTTCTCACTTGGCCCAATAGTCTCGAATGTTTCATTCTGACGAACCCACCCTGATGCCACGAAGGAGCTTTCATGAAATGCATCAAGTGGCATAACGTGCACCCTGTTGCTGTCTTGCATGGCAGATACAACTGCTTCAGGTGTCTTGAAGGGTCCAGACAAGTTTAATACGAATGGTGTTTTTTGCAGGACAAGGACATTTACAGCCAGCACATTCAAGTCATCATCCATGTACACATATGCACCGGAAACGGCAAAAAATGGGATTGCCCATGAGAATTCTGGCTGGCTCAGATCAATCTTTGTCTCTGGCAAGCCAGGATTATCGTGAAAATAATCCTTGATGTATTCTGGCGAGTGATCTGATTCATCCGACTTAATTTTGTACTTGGACCAATCAATTCTATTTGCTAGTTCCTTTGGTGGGTGGAGAAAAGCGTATTTGGTTGCGTCTTGTGGGATTCCAGCTTTTTCTCTTCTAACTGGCGGCAGAGTAAGATTAGAAATAGGAGACACGAAACCGATCGAGATATCTGAGTCATCAGTACCGTCTTTCAGAATGAACTGGCTCATTTCCTTCAACTTGTAGGAAGTGCCTTTCATGACATCACTTGGATCAATGGATGAACGAATGCTTCGCGAGGTCGTATTTTGGGTTCCGTTTCGAACAGACAAGGAAGAATCGTCATGATACACAATCTCGAGCTTGATGCCAGTCTTTGGGGCAATAAAAAGAGTCAATGGGCTAGCCATGGTAATGTCACTTCTACTGGGTCTATCAGGAGATAACTGGATGCTCTAGAAAATTCGCTAGCTAGTCTTGTAGTTTATTATATTATACAATACAATGTACCACAAAAAAACAAGACGAAGCACAAAAGGGTTTTGCACTTTGAACTCTTCTTCTGTATCTTATCATTTTAATTATTAGCGATATAAGTACGTAGTCTTATTATGTCTCTCGCCGTGTCAAGTTTCACAATATTTCGTACGATTGATCTCGATTGATGCAATCGTTATCCCCAAGTGGTAGGTGTTCAATGTTCAACCAACTCAGAGATGATGATGTCTATTCACAAAAATGTTGGACGGGTGTTTGGGAGCAACGGACCACTGACCACTGACCGTTATTCTCATTTTTTGTTTTTACCTTATCTACTACTGTTGTACGTGCTGGCTACCTACTGTTTAGAGCCTTCATAAAAATAATTGATGAAGAAGAGTATAACATGTTACATCATGTTGTAGAAGAGTGCACGAAATTGTTGTTGATATAGAAGAGAAACATCGCACGAGATAAAGTTCCGCTCTTGAATTATTCTAGCTTTGTAAGGGGTTCAATGAATGCTGATGAATGGTGCTCGAAATAGCTCGAAATCATGGTGGTGATGATTGTCTCCATCATACTAGGCCTTGGGGTCATCTAAACAACCCTATGCATCAGCTGAGCATTGATAAATAGCACACCGCAAAGAATCAATATCAGATTAGCCAATTTTAACTAGATCAGAGATTTCAGCGAGAATTACATCATGTTGATATGGCAGTGGGCTGATTAGCACTCTGTTACTAAGTGTGTTCCATTTTCGTATAAGCCGGGGTTACTGATATTGAACTGGTGCTTCTGTCGTGTTTCCTACATTATCAATTTCTTGTTGGGTAATGATGGTGAATCTTCACAGTTTTTCACAGTATCCTTTTGTAAACCACGATATGGCTGCCTATTATCAATATTCAATTGAACTTTTCATACAAAACAATTGAGCGAGGGATAACTACACATAATGGGTTGTATCTACTATCCTACAAAGCTGGTTTTGCAACCAAGAACAAACAGTAGCCGCAGTAATATTCGTTTGTTCAAGTAGATTGGTGATTATTTCAATGTAAATCATTTGTGCACAGTGCATTCGACTTGTAACTAATTATCCCTGTGTTGGAAGCTGTGCTCTTACAGAGACTCATTGTGATTGAAGTGTTATTCCGCAATCCAGCACTTGAATGAGTGGTTATAATGGAGGGATGGGAACTATTCGTCGCAGCTGTGCTAGTCCCCTGTTCGGTCACTCGCAACTCGCAAAATAGATTAGCACCACAAGCACGGTGCCCATAGTAGTACTGAAACAAGGATGTTTTCAAGCAGCAGTCCGGCTACCGGCTAACATCCACGCAATCCATGGAGATTATCTTGATTAATCTTTCGATCATGGGATTCAGCAATAGCAGAAAATAATTTGCTAGGTTTTTATTGGTATGCTGTGAAGATAATCCCTTATATTCTTTTCACGACAAAAATAATCAATGAAGAACCTGTAGATGGCTTTCAAGACTACAATCAAAAAAGAAAAAAGCAAGAGTATCGCGGAGGATATATAGATGGATAGATGGATGGTGCAAGATGCTTATCCGTTAGAATTTGACTTTTGTTCTAATTTTGTGATTCAAACTGAGAGACCTTCAGCGGAACCATCTGCTTCACCAAGTCTGAACCCTACCATGTCTTCACTCCCTAGTTCTATTCCGACGCATTCACCAAGTTTCAGACCAACTGTAGCCATGCTCCAAACAGTGTCTCCAAAAGATTTATCTGCTTTTCCATTCGATTCTGCTGTGGGGGCACCAGAGTAACATCCAAAGTCCAGATTAATGATGAAGTTGAATAGTGACAATTATCTCACTTTTCTATTCAGAAGAATATCTTATCATGAAAGCACAATTATGTTCCATACTACCTGCAGTTGTTTATAACAATATGTATTACTGCTTCTGCTGAGTTTATATCAACTGGGAGTTATTCAGCAGCAAAAGATTTCTGTGCCTGAATTAAATCGAGTATATACGTCGAAGAAATAGCAGGATATTCTATTAATTAGTCATGATTTATGCTTCAAACGTAGTAAAACTAATGCTCAAATGCAAGTGCACTAATTTGGCCTCAAGATATGAATAATCTGTAAATCATTGCCTATTTCAATATGGAGTGATCGCATGAGTGGAAAGTCATCATGGACGCTTTAGAGTAGGGTTAGGGTCACGAAAGAACGTGTTTTTCCGCAAGGCATTAAACTGCAACTCCCCCCATAGCACGATATTCGACTTCGTCGCTTGGAAGTTTTACCTCAACATGATCAGACAAACCAGTCTTGGTGCAAAAGTTCCCCACATAAGTATCGTAGTCGGCGGTATGTCTTCCCATTTGTGCCACCACAAAGGGAGCCAGAAAAAACGAAACAATCTCGTCATGATACATCATGCAAGAATAGTGATCAATGTTGAATTCTTCACAAACGAGGCGTCTCGTCTTTGATGTCAAGTATATGAAATATCCGTACAGGCAAAGATCGGCGATAAGGACTAGGATAGAGCTGTAAATGAAGATCCACATCTGACTTCCAAGATGTAATCGAAATGCTCTGTATAGTAGGAAAATAAAGACTCCGTTTAAAAGGGCTAGGACAGTAGGGACAATACGTACGAGGTTGAAGTTCACTCTTGACCTCATTGCTGTAGTTCTCTTTCCTGAATTGTCAATTTGCATTCGGGCCATGATCTGCGCAAGTGCAACTATGTGATCAGCGGTCAAATGTTAGATTCAGCATAAGAAGAACTATCGCGATGTATCATTGACATAATTGGATTGCACCTACTCACCATGAGTGCACAGAAAGCTTGTAAGAAACATTGGATGGAATATTCCATGAGCAAAGATATTGAATAATCCGTCTCTCCATTGCCCAGAAGGACTATTCATATCAACCAAGCTTTTGACTCTACCAGTAGGATCAAAAGCAGAACTAGAATCAATTTTCAACGCAGGACTTTTGAAAATTTCTCCCTTTTTTACTCCTCCTTTCGGCTGTTCGGAAATCAAGACGTAAGCTTTGATCATAAAACAGCATAAAACACTTGATGGGCATTGATATCAGCAGCTATTAACTCACCACATTCACCATGAAAATATCATCGTTCATTCTTGCTTCAAACATAAAGTTCTCTGGTAAAGTCTCAGGAGCTTTGACGCTGACCATCTTGCGATTGTAACCAGGAACCTGCAATGCCTTTACACGAGAAAGACTGTAGATAGACGCAACACTCTTGTCATCATTATCATCTTTAGCGTTATACTCCACATTCATTTCTGATCCTTCCATTTCTTCTTCTTTTCCAACAATTATGTCATATACTTCACCATCATTGAAGTGGCTACCGCCATTTGATAAAGAATCACAGTGGAAAGTTGTGTCCGTATCGTTAGATGCAGTTTTGGGAACACGTTTATCCCAATCATTGTCCCAGATGATGTGATCCGTGAGATCATTTTGTTCGCTCATTTTGTGGACATTGGACATTTGTTTTGGAGGAGGAAGGAAAGTATGTGCATTTTCTGGTGCTCGTTTATTCTGCCAAGGAGCGTTCACGCGAGGCTGCTGATCTCTGCGATCATTATTAGATTCTCCTTTCAAATACAAGAGCGCCTTCATTTCGATCCCAAAAATCTCATCGCATCTCCTCACGATGGAACAAAGATCACTTTCCCCTTCTGAAGTATATTTTGGCATGCACTTCAAGCGAATGTCTATTGCTTCATGAAATCTATTTATTTGGACTATTGAGAGGGTCTTTTGTAACACAAGAGTAATGGAGGTGGATTTTTGTGATGCATTGGAATTCATTCCGCCTTCGTCTATTCTTTGAATTTCGGAAAGAATGCTTGATGCCAACAGATAGAATGCATGATCATCTTTTAGATAGTCTGGAACAACTTCCTCTTGAAACTTCTGATTTCTCATTTCTCTATGCGAAGGCATTTGTTGCATATCTTGAGTAGGCGGTTGGAAATTAGGATGATGATGATGGTGCATTGACATTTCCCCCCCAGCATCGGATGCAAACCTAGTTCTCTCTGCTTGGAATGCAGCGGAAGATCTGGATGGCTCACTATCAACGAATTGATCGTATCTAGCATCACTATACTGGGCTCTGTTCACAGGCATGGTGACTTGTTGAGATAATACTTTGTGGAGAATAAGTTGAGTTTTCATAAATTTGTAACGGCCAATTATTTGTTATGTGAGCGATCTGTGCCAAAATTATCAAATAACGATCACTTTTCTTCGGAATGACTTTTTCTGTCTTTTTTAGTTGAATCGGCTCCCGTATTATTATAATAGGGTTTTGGAACAACCACTCCTGGCAAAAATGTTCTCTATCACTGATAGCCTACATACTAGCTAGCAGCATAGTAACCTTCTCAATGAAAATTCAAACTATTATAATTTACCAAACCCTAGAATAATTTAGATATCGCCAATTTTGTTTCTCACATTTTATTTGTTTGAGGCACCTACATAAATACAGAATCATCATCACAGAATACTGAGCGGCGTGTTAGTTCAAACACAACATTCAGTGATGGTCAACACCAAGTGGACAAATAAGCGTGCAAGTTTGCGTCATCCCCTCTATTCTGCCCCACCCGGGAGTCCTGAACGTGACCCTGGATTATTGGACGAGGATCTGGTTCAAATCAAGAGGGATCGGCCACAGTACTTGCCTCCTTATCGCTACGACAAAGATGAACAGCCTAAAAACATCTATCGAACTTCTGATGAAGCATACTGCACTATAGCGAGATCACTAGCATGCCAATATGAGTGCTGCAAACATGCGTACAATGTTCACCAAATCATTCTAAATAATCTCACGCCTGCTCAATGTAAATTATTTGCAGATGCGCACATGGAAAGAACAGTCAACTTACCGATGTGTACGGACAAGGGCGAGTCACCCATCCATTCAGCTGTTAAGATGATTGATAACATTTACGGTGTGGTATTCCTAGAGTATTATGCATCGAATGATGGTAATTTAATCCAGTCTCAAATTGAGAGCCTCGGTAAAGCAATGGGTTTTGAGACGAAAGAAGAAAATTGCGAGGTACCCTCAAAAAAGTCTCCTTGTGTTAAAGAAATGGTTATAGAATGTGATAGCCTGGTACCAGCGATATCTATTGTTAGGAATCCGTCCGAATCATCTCGTCATGAATCGCAAGACGTGGAGAAAGGAGAGAACAGTTCTCCTCTTGATTGTCACAAATCTTCATTCGACAAACTGTATCATGATGTTTCGACAAAGGAAGAAAGCACAATCAAACCTACCAATAGCACTGATGCAAGTCATTCATCAGAGACAAAGAGCACAACCAAACCTACCAACAGCACCGATGCAAGTCATTCATCAGAGACAACTGCAGATCAAACATCACACTCCAAATTGAGGCAAGAGATTCTTCGGGAAATCCTACAAATTATGGCCTTGCTTCGTGCAGAAACAGATAAAGACAATAGAAACGCGTACAGTCGTCATTTAAATACTTTGAGAGCAAAGTTTAACAAATACTCTGCACAAGAGGAATCTGAGGATGAGCATACGAGTGATGTAGAAGAAAAGGTTGAAGTAAGAAATGCAAGCAAAAGGATACAAGTTTTGCAGCCCCAGCATCGGGTTCGCACAAATGACCTCATTGCTGGTTCCAAAACAATGCCTGACGAAGGAGTCACAATGCAAAAAAGAAATTTGGTTTATGAGTTTGAGCATGGAACATCTCGATCTATACCAATACATCTCGCAAACCAAGTGCCCGATTTAGAAAATGGTCTCCGATTCATTAAAATTGTGGCTCCTTCCAACATGTTTGAGGGGTATACCTTTGAAGCAAAATACAGAGATTGGCAGTTTCTCGCCAAGGTGCCGAAGGGTGGTGTTCGAAAGGGAGATATCTTCGTGTCCCCAATGCTCAATCCGAGTGGAGCGAGTAAACAGATTGTGATATATGAATCTATTTTGGATGGCATGGATGTACCGAAAGGACGTTGGAGAGATGGTCTATTTCACTGTTTCAAAGACCCCCTTTTTGCACTTAGTTTCTTGTGTCCACAAGGTTAGTCAAATGAAGATTGAGATTGAGATTTTTATTAAAGCAGTGAGCTCACTGTTATTTCATATTTTTATATTCTTCCCCAAAAGTGGCACTTTCTCAAGTCCGATCAAGAATTCTATTCTTTAAAAGTGGGAAAGCTTATTCCCAATACAGTCCAAAGTTTCTACTCTTTTTTACTGTATCAGTCATATCTCTTAATATATGGACCGTTATTGCCTTAACACTTGTTGTCAACCAGCCAGAACTTTGGGTTATTCTTACGAGCAGTATTCCGTTGGGATTACTGGACTTATTCCTTCTGTGCAATTTCTTTTCCATGGTCATTCGAACTCGACGAGAAGTGAGAGACACATTTCAGATTCAAGAGAGACGAAATAATGATAGAGCATGGAAAGACATTTTAGTAGGAATGTTTTGCTCTTGCTGCAGTATCAGCCAGATGGGAAGGCACACTGCCGATTACAAGACATATCGTGAACAATGGTTATCAACGACAGGATTACCGAGACATTTGGAAAAGATTGTCCCCAAACATTCTTTAAAAGAATCAACGAATGATGACGATTCGCAAAGTTTTTAGGTTACGGGAATTGGATTGTGGCCTTAAACTAATTGTAGTAGCTAGTAACTATCACTCGCGCTTTGTTTGTCTATTCTATTGTAATAACTGCGAGGAGCACTCAACTCATTATACAGTCTATCAAATCATTTATTAGTCATCGTTCATCATTTCCCTTCTCAAGATATCACTCCAGCCTAGGTTATTTCTCTCGCCATTCAGCAACGTGTACCCTTCATAGTGCCTCTATTATGCCGTCTTAATACTAATATTATAGTTTGGAGTTACTCATCAATCCAATAGCACTCTCCAAATACGGATGTGGATCTTGTGGACCCAGGGGATTCTACGGGACCATCGATGCCCGCTTGGACCTTGGACAAGCCATGGTACAATTCTGTCATACGGAAGGAGCCATTCTTTACTCCAATGGGGCTTCCTGTGCTGCTTCCACAGTTGCCGACTTTGCTAGACGAGGAGATTTCTTGGTATTTGATGAAGGCATATACGAAGCACTAGAATCCGGTGTCACACCCTCCAGAGCCAACATCAGATACTTTAAATACAATGATATGCAAGATCTTAAAAAAGGGCTCTTCAACGAATTCAAGCCACTCATGAATCACTGATGAGAAAGCAAAATGATCAAAGAAGACTTCTTTAAAAATCATGGAACCGTCTATCCCCTGGATGAATTGGTCAAACTCAAAGAAGAATTCTGTTATAGACTCATCCTAGATGAATCATTCTCATTTGGAGCCATGGGCAAGACGGGAAGAGGGGCACTCGAACACTTTGGATTGAAACCATGCAACATACTGAATTTGTCATTCTTAACCTTGAAAATTTAATGGGATCCATTGGAGGAATTACCATTGATAATGAAGAAGTTGTCGATCAACAGAGATTGAACGGAGCTGGATATTGTTTCTCTGTATCGACACCGCCCTTCCTTACCGCAGCTGCAGAGGCAAGTCTTAAGACGATGGAGGACCACAAATTTTAGATGCTTTGAAAGAGAACGTATCCTACTTTTACAGTACCTTGTTGGCAGAACTTGATGGGATCATTCCCAACAAACTCATAATTACTAGCAGGGAGGGAATCTCTCCAATTGTATTCTTGCAATTGACCAAAGATGATGATTACATTATATCCAGAAAACAGCAGATCGTGATCCTCGATGCAATTGTAAAGAAAAATCTCCTCAACGGGGTCTTTGTTGTATCGACTGGAAGGCATGTGATGCATCATCTCCACAAAGTCTCTCCTCCTGCGCCAAACAGAGCAAGTCAGATATCAATACTACAATCAAGGTATTGAAACATGCTGCCACGGATATGCTTCGCAAGTAGGTGGTATTATGCCTGGATCCATGATTGTTTTGGGGTAGATGTCCACAGTTACACAGAGATCAGTGCGTGAAGACTAGTAGGGTGTGTTATGTCAGCCATCGACTACATATTAATTCTTTCCCAAAATATTTGCTGTTACAACATAGTATATGGTACATGCTGCTAGAACACCACCATAAGCAATTCCTTATCAATTCAACAATCAAGATCATTTGTCTTTTGCTGGAGGTTATACAGTATTTCGATTCTTGAATACATTCTGGAATCAGCAGATTCATGGTTGTTATTCTTCGAATCATCTATTTCCTCATCATCTTCCATCGTTGATTCGTAATCATAATCAAGCGCGATGAATGCTTTTTCAGATGGCTTTTGGAGTATCAGAACGTTTTCCTAGTGTAACAATATGTAATGCGTAGATTTGAGCATTCAGTGATTTCTAACCTACTTGACTTTTAACTACTTTATAATATTATGTTCACAGGGTTCCTACTCTGCTTTTGCCTACCCGCCTCAGTCTTGCTGCATCTTGTACGCCTGTCTCCTTTCTAGTTAAACTTTCGTAAGAAATAATTAGTCGATTGGGAGCTTCGAATTAGCAAATTCTACCCAAGCATCTATTTCTGCAACAAAGTTCATCTCTCCAGGCTTCCCAGACTTCCTTTTGTGGCTGCTTGTAGATTCTTATGATGCAAATAAATATGATTGAAGTTTGATGATATTGCATGTAGCGGAAATCGAAGTAAAAGAATCACTTGTTTCATATAACGGTGCAATAAGGTCGAATGCAAATCGAATGGGCGATATCGATAGAGGGTTTTCACTGCAAGGACATCATTCCTGCGTTTTGTTTCGGTTGTTTTATACCAGTCATTGCTTATAAAAGGTCCCTCAACATTACTAATCCAGACCAGGGATAGAATGCTTGAAACAGTGGGATCATTGTCTCATTTTTTGCATTAGTGATCATACAAGTTCCATGTTTATTGCTGACAAGGATTGAGTTGTCGGCCATCAATCCCCGCATTTTTTCTGATGAAATTCTTGCGAGTTGAATGCTGAAGTCTACATTGAGCCCCTCTTGCTGCCTCTTGGTGCGAGGAGCTGACAAAACCTTTGTGTCCTGTATCTCTGAAATTAAGCCTGGGAATATGCGACCATCTTTGATTCGAATCGCCTTTGACGTCCATCAATGTGTGCACTTCACTCATGCCCGAAAGAAATCACATGCTACCGCTATGAAGATCATTCTCCAATACCTTAAAGAGGTACTGCAAACTCAAACAAACAGATAACTTTCAAGTTAGTTCTTATGTTGACGCCGACTGCATTGGCCTATGGAATTCTGATTGTGAGTTGTGACACGAATGATACACGTACCAATGTCAACTTGTTTACCTTGAACAAAAACACTAATACGCTTTTGTACTGCCTGCTTATGGTAACTTATCTACTGGAAAGGAGTAATTGGCAGTTTAATAAATACACTATGAACATTCTTTGGGGTCTTACACCAGTGCACCAACCACTTCAATACTTTTGAAGCTACATTTCTTCGCATCTTCCTGCGTATCCATGACTTCCACGCCGGTGTTCAATTTCGAAGATTCAACTTCGCCAGCTATCTTTTTATTCTTCCTTACCGCCTTTTCCCAATCCGCATTATTATAAATAGCGAGTATCACTAATCCCATAGTTGCATAGCCAATGAATGATGCTGCTGCCAGACCTGAAATGTTATAACCGAATACGAATGTAGAAACCCCTGCCAACGGAAGCGTTACGAGACATGTGACCAGTAGCTCAATTTTTGTCGATCGCTGGTACATCGCAAGTGCGCGGTTCAAATATGCTCCTGTTGTGGTCAAAGAGACCATCGGCTGACAGAACAGAATGTAAGGCATGACGCCCATTAGCATGTATTCTAGATCATTATCGCTTGTAATAAAATGGATCACAGGTTTTCTAAACAAAAACAGAATATTAGTTCCCACTACTGATGTGATGCCAGTGAGAAACATGCATCTATTGGAAACCTGCTTTGCCACTTCAATGTTTCCTTTACTGAGCTGGTGAGAAACGCGAGATTCAGCTGCACTGCCAATACAGGATGGTACAACACCTAATTTAGGAGTAGTAACGTGAGTTCTTTTTAGTTTCGTTTCACTAGTTTCCAATTGTAATTTAGTTAGATAACTTACCAACAAGACCCCAAATGTAGCTAAGTAGAATCCAAGACGCAGATTCGGCATTACCAAGGAATGAAGCAAAGTATGCCGAAACGAGCCACTTTTGTGGGAAAGGGATTACATGCATTTTAGAGATGTTCAAATGATACATATATAGAATGTTGATAATGAATAAAGATCTTACCTCCAATTCGCCATTCAATTCATCAAATAGCAAGGGAATTGATTTCTTAATCAATGTTGACAATGCCTTTTTGTTTTGCCGCTGTAGTACGTCATGTAGCGTACAAATATGCAGGTGAGTACAAATGAAATGACGGTAAATGATATTGTTGACCGCTTGGACAAGAGTTCTTCAACCCAAACTTACATCGTAAGTTATAGGAGCCTGCATTCCCTTCTTATAATCGCAATACAAATCCCATTTGTACCATGTCAAATAGTAATACAGCCAATGAGAAACCACATCGATCGCAAAGTAGATGAGACCTAGCTGCGCTAGCGATGGTTGTCCAAATGGAATGATGAACGCAGAAATTGCAATATTAACCAATCCATCACACAATGCATACTTCGCATTGAAATCGGCAAACCCATTAATGTCTGTGGCAATCGAGATGAAACCAGCTGTGGTACTTGCAAAGTTATGGATCACTGCAATGTAGGTGTAAGTGCTGCACAACTCCACCATTCCATCCCCAAAACCATAAAATTTCATTATGGGTCCCATGGCAAATATCATTCCAATAGACACTGGGACTGAAATGATTGTATTGACGATAATACTTATTCTAATATATTTTCCTGCTTTGACGTTCCCCTTTTCTGTTTCCAATGCGATGGAGTTGTTCACATGCTTGTACAATGAATTGTACAAGGCACCCGAGAACATGAAGGCTGCCCCAAGAATGAACCAGACATATGAATAGCAGATCATTGCTGCCACACTCATGTAACTGGATATAAGTGCGATGGTCAACATCGAGGCAAAATGCTCAATGAAAGAACTTATAGTCCAACTAAATTGTAATTATCAAGATTGTGAGCATAATGATATCGATATTATACAGATCCATGATTCATTCTAAACTTACGGTATAGCGAGTTTATTGATCTCATTCATTTCCTTCTGATATGTGTCATTACCCTCTACGGATCGATCTGCATTCGTACTTTTATCATTGAATGTACTTAATTTCTCTGCTTTGCTCTTCGGGCGGTTGCTACCAGTCTTTCTTTTTCTTTTCTTGACTCGAAAGCTCCTTGACTTTCTCCCCAGAAATCTTCTAGATTCCGTTTTCTTCTCTCGGTCCTCGAGAGATGCGAGCCTTACTTCTGGGGTCAGCGCATGAACAGGGTTGCCCATAATATCCACAAGAACAAAAGAACGATTCGTCAAATGTATTTTATTAATTGCGAGGGGCTTGTTTGTTTGCGATTGTGCATCGTCAGATTCGACACTCCTGGACTCAGGTGAGTTTTCAATGATTACATTGCTCAATTCCATACTTTTATCAGCACCGTTCCCAGAGTTTCCCCTGTTGCCATCTGCAAACAATTCATAAGACATTTCAGCCTCGACTTCCTCAGAGGTAATATTTTCATTCTTTCCATCTTGTCCGAAAAAATATTCATATGCCTTGTTACTGTCATTACTTTCTATCGAGTTATCGTCAAGGTCATCAATGCGTTCCTGGTCGAAAAAGGTGTTTCCAATGACCTCATCAACTGGGCACATGTAAGGAGTGGGATCTACCCTAGCCTGTGAAGGGTTAGTAGTAGGGGATCCGAACTCGCCGTCATCGCCAGACCTTGATTTGGAATGATTGTCCTTGTTTCCCCACTTCTTCTTACGGCAAATGAAAAGGAAACCTACAGTAATACAAATTGCCGTGTAGGCCGTTGTCGCAAAGAGCACTGGCCAGCCTGGAGCAATTGAATTACTATTGTATTCATTACCCATAATGAGCGAATAATACAACTTGATGGATAATGAAATGAAAATGATAATAACTTTGCGAATACGATTCGTAGATGTTCCGGGATCGACAGTTTGGCAGTTTAGACAAATCGGCGATTGTTCTGGATTGTTGCCTTTTTGTCCGTTATGGATGTTAGGGTCGTAATCTTATTTAATTCCCCGATCTTCAGGGTTATTTTGATATCACCACACAACTATTTACCACACAGCACCACCTCTCTAAGCAACTAGCACCAGCACCACACATTTGACATAGAACATAGACAACATACCTAATACAATATACGATACCCAATACACAAAACCATCCACTGTTGTCCACCGTCCATCACCCATACTCACATAGAAGTCGCTAATAAAAGAAGCTAATACGAAACTAAGTGCGCTTGACTTATGTTGTTATCAGTGACACATGAAGCACATATGAAACATGCAACATCAATCTCCAACAACTGTCCGACAATAAGAATCACCTGATTGTGCAATTGGTATCTACTAGATATATTCATATAGCAATCTAATAGTTACAAAAAGAACACTGTCAGTAGTTAAGGTAAAGGGAATTAAGAATATATAATGAAGCTCGCGATCATTTCATCCTCCATGGCACATCTACTGCTGCTGCACGTACCAGCACGACTAGTTTTACGGACACAACAACAAGGATTCGTACATCAACAACGAGGAGTGCGACAAGAACTCGGACAAAGAAAGTCATCCTCTTCCTCTTCCTCGCTCAACACCATTTCTCCTTCACTCATGGACGCCATCAACCATCACCCTGCAATGTCAGTTCTCCTATCCGATAATTTTCGTCCCCGCAGCAGACTCAAGGAGACACATAAATATCTCTTTGAAGGCCGACGGGAGAACCATGAAACATACTTATTTGATGAACTTGCTCTCGTAGCCTGTACCACAGGCGTGGTTTGTAGGAAGGAACTCTTGGAAACATTTGCAGCTGCAACATTAATTCATGCAAAATTCTCTCATGTGAAACGGATGGCAGATCTAGCGGCTGGGCATGGTCTTCTATCCTGGTTCCTCTTGGTTATGGACCACCATGATTGCAAAGACAATGACAATGGTGATAACGACAATGACAATGACAATGATGATGATGATCGCACACGTATCACCTCCCATGATTCAACCATTCGCGTACAAACACGACCGCGCACCGTCGTTTGTGTAGATCGTCGAATGCCCGCGTCAGCCGATGCGATTGCCTCCGCCATGATCGACCGCTTCCCCGAACTCGAAGAGAGGTGGTCGTACATACAATCGGATCTGACGGCTGTCGTACCCCATCCCTCATGTCTGCTCACATCTGTCCATGCCTGTGGAACTTTGAGTGATCTTCTCATTGAAATGGCAATTGGTACTAGTGGTGGTCTTGAAGATCAGAATGCTGGTGCAGTAACAGGCGCTCCGTTGGCCATTGTACCTTGCTGCCATACTGTCAAGGAATGCAACGGTTACAGACCTCATCATCTTTCAGGAATGGATGTCAAGGAGGTAGTCACATTAGTGGAGAAACGGAAACAGAGACAAAAACATGCAAAGCATGAAGCAGTAGCAGATGTGGTGGATGGAGTCCGATGTCAGACGCTGAAAAATGCAGGTTATGACGTTGAGGAAGTTATGCTTCCAGAGACTTTCACGGGCAGAAATAGATTATTGTTAGGAAAAGCAATTGTGTCTGCGCCATTAGAGAGAGGTGCTATTATTAATTCATTTGGAGCAGGGAGATCTGGCAATGAATCATCTCATTATTTTTTTCAGAGACAACCAATACGGCAAGGAGGGGCAAGAGGCACGGTTCCACCTACACCTCTCATTCGTATCCCACTCGCAGATGACCATGACAGTATCGCCCATTGCCATGCTATCAGCGGAAGGAAGAGTATAGCTACCATTTAACGGAACGTTTCAAACCAATATAATGCTTTCGTGTTCTTATCAGCATCAAGACGAGGAGATGTAGGTGACACGCCTCTAGAATACTTATCGAAAGCTATTTATGTTTCAGATGCGCCGCGGAAGCCTAGTTTAAAACAAAGAATAAGACTTTGATATCCCTATTTCTGTGTTTTGCACTTCCAATCCATTCATCATTTATAATTTATAATAACCTGCCCTAACATTTCATTTCAAACTCACAGTAACAAATCTAACCCTTCCAAATACGAAGCAGCAGAAACATCCCTCTCCAACCTTGCCTTCGGAACCGTCGGGGGTAAACTACACACGACTCCCCTTCCAATCTTCTCCTTGCTTTTCTCCATCTGTTCTATCCTCATCACTGTTTTATTTTTCTTTTCAAACTGACAAATGGCTTCATTCAATTCATACACCCATTCATCCCTTTCATGTATATTTTTCATGGCAAAGATCCTTGCCATTGACTGATTTTTGTTTTCTGTTGAATGGCACTGGACAATATCAAATCGATAGGGGAAATTCTCTTCCTCCTCTTCTATGGATTGTGTGACGGTATCAGCATTGACGGCAATCGCCATTTTATTGTGGAGAAGTATGACAGTGGATGGTTTAGGGAGGGAAAAGTGCCAGCTGACGAGAAGTAGCGGTACGGGCATGAGATAATTTGGCACAGTCGCCAAGACGAGTTGACACCAGCGGGGTTTCCAATGAGTACTTCCAAAAACATCCCTCCCTGATCCTTTTTTGTAGAGCCATGTTTCCATGAATGTGTGCGTGACTGTATACTCCACTATAGACGATGACGACGACAAGGCTTCCTTATTGACAGCCTTGGCACTCGATTCTAGTTCTGGCTCTAGCTTGCTTTCACTTGAAAATATGGATTGCACCAATGATGTTAGAGAGTTTGAGGATGTGTTATTGTCATTGGCTGCCTCGGGGTTGGAGGCAAGTAAGTTATCTTTTTGCGGTTGAGTCTGGCATACGTAGGCTTTGCAGCATGGACAGGGAAAGCAAACATTGCCACGTCCAGCAGCAGTAGCTTTAGAAATCGAGCATGATGACGATGCTTTCCCTCCTGCAGCAGTATTTCTATTGGTTGTTATAGATGAGCACCTGTTCTTCTTCTTGTTATAGTAAACGGCAGCAGAGGATCTGCCACCAGTATCGAGTTCGTCAATCAGCAGCACTCGGTTAGGCGATAGTGGCACTGTGCTACTAATCTTCTTGTTTTTGTTGTTATTAGTAGTAGAATCTAACGGTATCATGCAGCTTGTAGCTCTAGAGGAATCATCATCATCATCATCGTCATTATCATTCTTGTTACTGGAAAGGGAAATGTCATCGTCGCTATATTCATATTCGTCCATTTCTGTGTAAGAATCACACATTGCCATACTATTATTAGGATCATGAATTATGGTAGTGGGAGAATCCATTCTGTGAAAGTTATAAGTTATGTTTTTAGGGGTCGATGCGGCCATGAGCTAAGTGCATTTGTGTTTGTGAATTCTGTTGCATTTAATTATTCATTACTTATTCATGTTTCATGTTGTTGTTCTGTCTGTGGTGTTTCAAACAAGTTTGAGTTCCTTTAATAGGACTTGAGCACCTCAGTCGCGCACGATTGAAATGGAGTTGTAATAATTCGCGCCTTTAATAATTATTTTGAAAGAAATTTTGAGTTTTGCAGTTTTTTAGGGCAATTTGCAATTTCATTGGTGAAATCAAGCGTTGGTCAAAAATACACAAGTAGGTAGGCAAGAAGAGGCAAGCATTATTATGTTCATTATTGCTCATTGAGCATTATTGCTGCTGCCCAGACCTTCATCGTATCGAGCCACGCTGCGATTACCAATATCGTTTCCATGTTCTGATGATACTGCCAGTACTGCACTGTCAGTACCAGGAGGAACACGACGACTGCTACTATTCCTGGTAGGAACATAGTAACCATCACTCATAGAGTTGCGTCTCTCAATTGCAGACATGCGTCTCTGAAAATCCTTTCGAATCCTGTCCTGACGCCTTTTCTTCGAGGCATCGCTTATCGGAGTCGAAGTTGACCCCTGTGTTTGCCCTACGCTATCATTATCCCCACCAGCCTTGAACGCAATCCAAAATGCTTTGAATAATGAATAGTCGGGATTATTCCTTCGGATCGACTTCACATGCGGTCTAGTATATACACAAATATTGAAGAAGCCCTGAAGGGGCATGAAGATGCACATGAGGAAACTGATAGAGAATGGTATTGGATTTCCTGTCAGCTCCACAGTTCTACCAATCAAGGGGAAAATACGAGTAATGACAAAGGCAAAAATATAGAGAAGTGCTTGAATGATGACTTCTTCTTCAATAGGCCCTTCGTTATCTTGATCGCTTTCATTGGTGGGGGCTGGAGTTTCTGCTGCTTCTTCTCTCAAAGAAATAATTGCAGTTTTCAGATCGAAATCTGTACTCGTGGAGGCTGCACATGTGCCAGTGGATTCTCTGCGAAAGGACGATCGGATACCTTCTAGATTGAAAGAATAAGGATCTTTTGCAGTACTAGATCTTGATGCAGGAGCTCTAAGTTTTGACGTTTCTTGATTCGCATTCAAAATGGATTCACGACGAATGGATGATCGGACCTTGCTGATGTTGAAGGCATATCGATCTTCTTTTGTGGCAGATCTTGATGCCGCAGTTTTGGATTTCAAAACCCCTGCTGAAATCGCGTCGCAATCTCCTCTCAAGACAGGCATGGGGCAGCTACTTGTTCGAACAAATTCTTTATGAAATGTAGGAGCATTCAACATCTCAACAGGCTTCAAACACGCCTTGATAGAAAGAGGGGCTTCAAGATCACCACCAGCTGCTACACCGTGATGTAGAATGAGAGTATGAGCCTTTTCTTCCTTGCCCTTTGTCTGACTCTCATCCTTCTTCCAACAATCACAAAACCAGTGGAACCTCCTTCTCATATTTTGGAATAAGCGACATCTGTGCTCGTCATTATCACCAGCAGTAGAACTGGACATTCCAAAACGCCATTTATCACTCTTCCGCTTTTGCGTCAATACAGTAGAAATGATTAAGAGCATATTGATGGTGATTACAACAAACCCAACGGGGATGAGGAAGAGTCCAAGCCATTTCTGGTAGACAATTGCCTCTTTATTGCCACGAATGCAAGGAATGTCCGGATTAGTGAGACATGTGACGGGATACGCAGATATCCAGCACATGGTACCTGATAGATAAAAAGATCATGTGAGAAAGTTGGCGCAGCGCTCACTATCCAAATCAATCATTCACACATACCAATAGAATTGAAATAATTATGAGTCTGTAGAAAGATGGAGGTACAAATGGCAAAAGCGTTAGGTATTAAGTGACACCATAGCTCCACCTTCCTTCTAAAGGCTTTCTCCTTCATGTTGAATTTAATTACAGATACGTAATACACGCTTAATGATGCATTGTACAAAATTGACCCGGTTGACCCCATTTGCAGGAAGAAACTATTTTGGAAAAGAATGGATTAGCAAATGACGAGACTTGAGAGAAGGAGGAGATGAGATCTCTGTTTTTTACTCACCCTTGTGCGTCACATGTCGCAATATTGCCAGACGCCCCGTAAAGACCCTGGTTGACAGGAATAGGAGCAGTAGACACTGTCGAGGATAACGAAAGGAAAATATCATAGACGCATAATCCAAAGATGATACGTCTGCAAGCAGCAGAGAGCTTAATCCTCGAAAAGAATAGGATCATCACAATCAAGGCTCCTGAAGCTACGAATGATACAAATCCAGTCCCAATCGGTATAAAAACAATCGCGTTGATTTGAGCTGTAGTGTACATTGCACGCCTTTGTTGTTCTACTATTTATCAGATAGCTATGATGTGATGGCTATGAATGTGCTTTGTGTCTCATAAAACTGCAGAGTCATAGCACTTGACACTTTAGTCCAGCTTTGTTTGTTTTTGTCAGTTTCTTGAAGTACGATGTTGAAGTTGGGCCGAAATTTCAGGTTAGGAAGATGTTGTGATGAGCCTTATTCAACCTTTTCCAGAAAATTGTATTTCTGAAATTGAATTTGAATCAATGGTGGTCCCGCCGCCTTTAAAAAACATCTGCACAATTATCGCTTCTTTCAGCTTATTTCTGATTTTGTGAACTCTCTCTCTAGCTACTGTTGTGGTGAAGTGTAGTGCCTCTCGTGAACGCGGGGATCAAAAGGTTTAGGGTTAGGGTTTATAACTTATACAGTAACTCTACAAGACCGTCCACTAAAAAATGATATTTTCTGTTCCATTTTGCATTTTTGAGGTCTATTTCCGTTCGTCGTCATGCGGTCAAAATTTATAAAGCAGAAAACAGGGCAAAATTGAATTACTTCATCATCATCTACGTTGCTAGAGAGCTTGGGTTTCGGTTGTTCAGGGTGTTTGGCCAAGTTTGGCTTCCAGTTGGATTGCGAAGAATCGTGCAAATTCGTTTCAATGGCCTTGAGGTTAATGAGAGAGGTTTGTTCTTCCAGTTGGTTTGTTAATTGTTAATCGTGCAATTACAGTCCTGGGAACGAAATTCCTTTTAATGGCCTCTGGCATTTGTTGAGGGTTGATAACGTCATCGGTCATTCCTCAATACAGAATAACCGTGAGCTCGGGATTCGGTGGTATCATGCCCCCCCCCCTCCTTGAAGCACGTAACACAATTGTGTCTATTCTGGATATATTTTAGAATATATCCACGCGCTGCTACCTGCCAGTACGCGGGCGGGTGGAAAAAGGGTCGCGAGGAAAATTGGTTAGCTTTGCCGCGAAAAAATCTCTACCTGAAAGGCAGTCAAAGGTGCACCTTCACCAGCCTTCACCGGAAATTATCGACCAAAAAATGACAGAAAGACGTTACCAAGTAAAAGGTGCTAGAAAAATTAAAAGTAGATAGTCCCGACTGTACCTACCTAGAGTGTTTAACGCGTAGGCATCGGGTTCTGCTGGTTCTGGTCTTCTCGTCAAACCGTTACTTAACCGCAAACGTGATGAGTTTCTAAAAAAACGGAACAACACAGAACTTCAACGGAGAAAATGATTTTACGTTGTACGTTGTACGTACGTAACTACTGTAGGTAATCATGATGGGACATGAAAGGAGACATAAAATATAAAATCCAGAATCCTTAATCAAAACAAAGGAATGCAACTCAATTACTAAGATGCTTGTCTTGGCTCAATCTATCAGAACATCAGCTGCATCCTTATCATGCACAGCATCAGTTACAATCGCAATCATGATCGTGTGCACTAGGAATGGTCTACAGTCTCCCTATAGTCGAATCATCTTTGGTCTAAGCGTGGCTGACATCATGCAATCTGCAGGAATCATAGCTTCACCTTTTGCTGCTCCCAGTGATACTCCTGCCGCATCATGGGCAATGGGAAATATAGAGACATGCGAGGCGGCAGGCTTCTTTATCCTCATTGGGGGTACTGCCGCTCCCTTCTATACTCTCCTTCTCGTCTATTACTTTCTAAAAAGGGTTAAATTTAAGATGACCCCACAAGCGTTCGCGAAGCAGCACGAAAGATTGATTCATTTCTTCATTTGGATATTTCCAATCATTGGAGGGATCGTCGGGCTGGTGAGAGGAGACTTCAACGCTACTAGAGCTGGATCTCTTTGTCTCATGGTTGATTACCCCCTCGATTGTAGTAGTAGTAACGATACTCCTGAAACCGGTGATGCATGCATTAGAGGATACAACAGTTCCAGAACGTCCCTCTTCTTTGTCATCATACCATTTCTAATTTCTTTCATCATACTAGTCATTAACCTTGGAAGATTAACCTACCATGTCTACTCGGAAGAAAAGTTGATTCGAAGAGCATCAAGGCGCGCGGTTAATGATGCGCACGCCAATGAGGATGGATTAGCATCAGCATCAATATTAGCATCAACATTAGCATCAACATTAGCATCAACATTAGCATCAACATCAGCATCAACATCAGATCCTCGTCAAAAGAGGACAGAGGAAATAGCCCAATCCATTGCCAAGCAATCTCTCGTCCAGTCCATCCTATACATCATTGCATATTTCTTATCATACGTCATCCCTGTCATCTTCTACGCTACCCCAGGTACTGAGAGGGAGCCCAAAGCTGACATTCAATACTGGATGATCTCCATCTTTTGGCCCTTGGGCGGATTATTCAATATTCTCATTTACACTCGCCCTAAAGTGTCTAAACTTAGAAGAATGGTTCCTACTTTTGAACATTATCCATGGTTCATCATGTTCATCGTGATTCTCTTTTCGGGTGGTGATGTGCCTACAGAAATAGATTTCGGGATGTATGACAGGGATCGGGACGGTCGGAACTTGAGCATTCACGCAAGCGGACAGCCCTATGGGAATGACAATACGAATGGAGATGATCTAGATAGCAACAGTCGTGAATTAGGAATGACTGATGTTAGTAACCTTCCTGTCCCTTTGTCAACAGGGAGCAATGGAGACCACAACATAAGCAGCTCCAGCTCGTATTGTTTTGAAAGATAAAAGAAGAAACGAGCGCTGGCTTGCAGTAGCGGCAGAGCAGACACATTCCTGAAAGCTATTCACAATAATGGTTTATTTTTGACTCGTAGTTGTTGATGTCATTTGCAGGTTACTAGTGACATGTGCTGCATGTATTGCATTGAAGTAAGAGAGAGGCAGCACCATTAAATCATCGTGACATGACAGATAACATTACATATTATAATGAACACCAATATTGGCAATATCTTCTATTCTCTAGCATGCAATATGCTAGAACATTCCTTTTTTTTGTCATCATGCCCTTTCTAATTTCATTGGATGTCGAGTTCATTGGTGTCCATCTATAGTAGTTGTGTTACATTCTTGTATTAAACTCTACTGGTATTGAACGCATTCATCAATCATGGCTGATAATGTTTTGTCAACTACTTCTCTATCATCACTTTAAGTGGAATAGATACATACTATTGGGATTGAAACAAGTTCACTCATATCCTTAAGCCTTGCCGAAAAGTCATAGGAAAGGAACCAGTGACCATAGTGACGAGGATCTTGTTGCAATCTCTCGATGTTTGCAAAAAATATACGAAATAAGAAGCCGCCGCTATCAATATCAACTGAAGATAATGGTGTCGAGAGTACGTACTCTAAGCGCAACGATGATATCAACTTGACAGGGGCAATTAGGGTTGAGCCAGCAACAAAATAGATTGATCACAGATTACAATCCTTGCTTCTCCTCATTAACAGAAGCTCACACAAAAATGTTGCAACGAAAAGTGGTGAAGGAGAACGTAAGAGGAATCCTGGGTCCTGGGGATAATCAGGGTTAGAACCGGATTCGACAGGATATGATCTTTAGTTCTATTTCTAGCGGTTGGATTGTTCTATCAAACTCCTTCATTGACGTGCGTTTCTTCTTAATGTGAAATACCGTAATTGTATTCTAATCCTAATTGTGTCGTTTTCTATGGTCACAGAATACATCTCACAATTTATCAAAGGCTGGTTTGGGAATGATCGTCAACTCCGCAAGGTGTGTGAAGAAATCGCGTTACTTCGTGATCGGTTGGAAAGTCTTACCTTCTGAACATGCATCAATAGCATCTATTCCTCCTTCCAACTCTCCCAAATAAATATCAGCTCGAACATAAATGAGCATATCTGCCAGTCATCAACGCTTCATTTCTACAGTACCAGTAGCACTTTACTTTGCAACTACATAGCTCGCTAAGTCGCTACGTAGTTATAAATAGAACGCGGGCTAAACTACATACTCTATTCGATTATGTACTGTTATCCTATCGAAGAGGCATCTCAATAGTCATTTCGTCATCATTTATTTTTCAATAATTATTCTATTGACGAGGCATCCTAATAGTCATTTCCTGATCATCTAATTTGGGCGCAGATTGTTCTATCATGCGTGTCATTAAACGGGTCATATGCTTTCCACGGTTTGGAATGGGAAGGACATCATACATGGTGACGAGCGGCCCTTAAGTCATTTCTTATTGACGGGGCATCTCAATGGTCATTTCGCTGTCATCTATAAAAATAGGGATATAACCCTATTGAGGCTATCAACGACACATATATCGTCACAAACCTGGAGAGATATCAACTTTAGTTTCAAATATGCTCATATTGGTAGGTTTGCGCCGACATTTATTCGCAAGCTGCTCATGGTATCAGCATAGCAGACTGAAGAACAACGGGTCATCGTTCAAGATTCCATTCTTTTGATTAAGATTCAACAATTCTTGTGATTTGTTCAGTTTATTCTCCACAAGGGATCTTTCATAAAAAATACAATCAGTGTTTTAGTATTAAATATTTTACAATCATGGTTCGCATTCAAAGTAACATTACGCTCTCGGTCGGCTTAGCTCTTCATGCATTTTTCCTTCTCGGCACCTCTTCTCCCACCATCTTTGCTGATGCCCAATCTGTAACATACAGCACAGGATCACGTGGCACTGATTGCGCTACTAACCCCGGCGGTGGTTATGAACCAATCACGACCGCAGAAGAATGCCAGGCTGCTGCAACCAATGGCGGGTTTGATTACTCGTCAGATACCAGTAACCTCAGTAATCCTGGTGGTTGCAATCTTACTTGGGGTACTAATTTCGTATCTTTCAACACAGACAACAACAATGAATCGGGCGAATTTTCTGTTCCCTTCTGCAAGTTCAGTAAGTCTACCTCATCACCCACAATAATAATCTTGTTTCGTTGTCCTAGATATTAGGTCATGCTAAGCTAATCTGTCCTAACTCCTCACTCACTCACACCCTTCTTTCTTATAATGCTGATCAACAGACATGCAAGCTCCTGTTGATCTGAAATCTGCAGGAGACTATGCTCTTTTGTCAAAATCAGGCGTAACGACTACTGGTGTGACACATGTGGAAGGCGACATGGGAACAAGCCCTATTGATGCTGGATCCTTGACGGGATTCGGGTTGATTATGCACTCTAGCAATACTTACTCAACATCCACTCTAGTTGATGGCAAAGTCTACGCAGCTGACTATGCGACCCCCACCCCTAGCAAGCTAACAGAAGCAGTCCTTGACATGGAGGCCGCTTACGATGATGCAGCAGGCCGCCCCGACCCTGACTACACAGAGCACGGTAGCGCTGGTAACATTGACGGTTTCACCCTCGAACCTGGCCTATACAAGTGGGGAACAGATGTTGGATTCACCAGCAGTCTCACCTTCCAAGGCAACGGTCCTGCCAGTGATGATGTGTGGATTTTGCAGATTGCTGGAAATCTTGAGGTTGGCAGCACGGCCCGAGTCGAACTCACTCGTGGTGCCAAGGCTGAGAACATCTTCTGGCAGATTGCGGGCACGACAGACATTGGCACGTATTCCCACATGGAGGGAATCTTCCTCTGCAAGACCAACATTGTGTTCAAGACTGGAAGCAGCATGAATGGTGCTGCTCTGGCACAGACTGCCATCACGATGGATGCCACTACCATCGAACATCGTCGTGCGGAAGAAGAAGAAGAGACCCGAAAGTTGAAGAGTTCAGGCTACCTAAGGAGGAAGGCTTGAACGGAGTCCAGATCTGGCACGATTGCATATACACATTGCACGTAGATAATGTCTACTCGCAATCATTGATATGTGTCAGGAAGTGACACAGTACTCGAAGAGTGAACTTCAAGACGAGAAGACGTAACTAGCTCGTGGTACGACCATAAAGTAAACCAAGACAAATAAAATTAAATATGAACTTTGTTACTCATAGAATATCTATTATTTTACTCCGAGCATCCTATGATACCGGGGGTGTATGGTACAGTTCTACCTTGACGAAATTCAAATGTGCATATCGCCGGGACAAGTGGCAGTATCACAGATGTGATCGAACACCCTTGTATCACCAAGAAAGCCAGTCATCGGTGTGGTCTTCCAAGGATTTGTAATAATGATCATCAGTTACCGGTGGTTGTGGTAGTACACCTTCTTCCTTCGTATTTCCGCTTCCATTCCCCCCACAAATAATCAAAGGCCCCCCTCCTGCAGCAAGATCATTATCTGTATGAGGATGATCGCGATCCTCATCAAATTCGTCGTTGATTCTGGGCGAATCAAATCCCGACAGAGGACCTCTGAACGAGAAAAAGAACGTCTTGTCCTGGAAAGCAGATTCGAATGAATTCCAATAGAAATGAATGAAATTTTCGTCCTCATCTTCTCCTACTAGGAATCGTTGATGGTCGTGCTGTTCTTCACGAGGGTCCCTTATCTCCTGCAGAAGAGAGAACGAACGGATGCTAGGGCTTTCGTCATCAACAATGAGTGTTTGATGGACGACGAGTATGGCGGCGGGGAGATCATCAATCGTGGATTTCCCGCCGCGGAGAAGGCTTGTTGGTCTCGGAGCATCGAGAAGGAGATCCAATGAGGATTTGTCTTGTACTACCGGTAGTGCATGGTAACTATTATTATGAATGGCATCGGTAATAATGATGGTAATGAATGTGATGAGAATGATCAAGAGGATGAGGACCCGAAGAAGTGACTGAGTGCTCTGAGATCGAATTCGTTCCAAACGCGAACGAGAAGTCCCGTTGAAAGATGAGGGGGAAGGGAACAACGGAATTGCTGTATACACTTGCATTGCTGATGTTAATATTGATGTTCCCTATACAATAGAGCAATAATCTAGTTGAAACTTGATGCTTCTTGTCAAATTGATATTCTGCTTTGGGTCCAGTGAGGTCCAGTGTCCAGTGTCCAGTGTCCAGTGTCCAGTGTCCAGTGTCCAGTTCATCGTTCTGAATTCCTTTTCGCTGCTTTAAAATATACACCTACCATTTAGGGATAAGAAGGATTGTATTTTCAGTCTGTGCTGTAATGGGGGTTACATTGAATATTCACCCCCTCGATTTGAATTTGATTCAAAAAACGAGAAAAACGGAAAGAAAAATGAAAATCATCATCAAATCCTATCAAATCCTAAACCAAGTACCAAGCAGTGGTACCAAGAAGTCCTCGTAGTGATGAGAGGAGATATTGGCAGTCAACAGTCAAAAGGAGGACACTAATACAATATCGTGCAACAGTATCTGCAGTATTATAGATAGTTGTACCTGTTCATCAATATCAACTCACAGCAGCCAACTAACAACAGACAAACAGACAGCACTAGATCAAGGCTAATTCCCCATCTTCTATCAAACCTCCCTTCTGATCCTGAATCCACTTTGTTAAATGGTGCATGAAAGCAGAACAAGGACAACACGAATGAGTCGTATCCATCCAACCATTGAAATGAATACTAGTACTACTACTACTGCTGCTGCTAGTAGCAACGGCAACAATAAGAACAACAACACGACTACTGGATATTTGAATTTGAAACCGTTGAGGGCATTGGATAAAAACTTCGATGTTGACATTGCTGCATGGTGAGACATTGTCATATTATTTATACTGTTGAAATCCCATTCGTTCGGTACTCTTTCGAAGCTTCAGTTTCTTCAACTCACCCAACATTGTCATTAATATCATATTATCAAACATAAAACAGTTTGGAAGAATATTTGCATGAACTTACTCTCGCCAATCCAGAATCATTTGAGAGCAATAATCACTGCAGCGATGATTCAGTATCACGCAATCCCAATCAAACAGCAGCAGCAGTAGCAGCATCCGCTACGAATTTCACCAATGCAGCAATATTATTGCAAAATTCATCCTCTGTTTACTCCCGCAAAGTAGAATATTTGCATTCATTGGTGTTGCAGACCTTCCAGAGACTATCAAATGATGAGGAAAAACAGAACAATTCAACAACCAATAAAAAGAGACTAGCGGCTGCTGATAAAGATCCAGATATTCAGGATTTTGAAGCCTTTGACCCCCATTGGAACTTTCTTGTGTTCCAAGAGGATACCCTTCCAGTTGACTTGGAAGGGAACCTCATTGATCTTGAATCTCATGATAATGGCGCCACTTCTACAATGGAAATGGATCTACAGCATCCTCATTATACAGCAAATGCACACACGCCACTCATGAACATGAATCAGACAAGATTGTCACTCGGTGCACCACCAACAGGAAATTTTGGAAGTATTTCCAAATTGGATCTGAATGCCACTATGCGATCTGTTACACGGAATAAATCATCCATTCAATCACATGCGGGGCAGCAAATGATTAGATCTATTTTGGAAGGGTCTCAGGGGAGAAATGCTTTCATGATGAATGGGAGTGGTAACGGTGGTGGAGAAGGTCAGGCGGTCTTGAGGCTCATGAATGGTGTTTGTGATGTTAGCGAGAGTGGAGCATTGTTGTTGCCTGGAACGGGGATTGCAAGTGCAAGGGCAATGGCGAGTGCAGATGATTCTTTTGGTAATGCAGATAATCAGCAGCCTTTGCAGGGGAAATTGAATATGAACATGGAATTGGAAGATCATGACGATGGTGGGCAGTTTGACCAAGGATATGATGATGGTGGAGATGATGATCATGATAATGATGGAATTGGTTTTGAACTTCATTCGCCTTCTAATGGACATGTACAACTGATGGCACGTGGATATGGGAATGGCGATGGACCAGTTGGTATTCACGCTACAGCTAGGAACATGAATATGCCCACTGGAAATGGAAATAACCATCATGATAATGACACAAAGACCCAATCCTGTCCATGGGATCTCCTTGATCCTCACGATGCATCAGAATCAAAATCGCGGCCTCTCCGTGCTGCAATCACATATCGTCTCCCACATGGAGTCGATCAACCACCTTCTTCCATTGTCACTGGCACAAGGACGAAACATATCCCAAGAGCCAAAAATGATGAGCAATCATCAAATAATGAAGAATACCCTTTGGAGTACACCTGTCTCGCTGTCCAGGACTATAGAGCAGCTTTAAAACAGATGGGATCAACACATTATGCTGGACAATCCATGGATACCAGCATGGATTCTGCTGATACAAACATAGATTTCAAGGAGAGATTGATTCCGCTCCCTATCCAACCACTTGTTTTTGGAGAGGAGTTTCTCTATGTTCTCAAGTCCCAACAAAGACAGAGAACGGCAGAAAAAAGAAGGATTAGAAGACTGCAAAGACTGCAAACACAAGAAATATCATCTTCTGAAGCTATGGATGCCAATGAACGGTTTGATGATATGTATGATGACAACGATGACGATAATGATGGACCTGCATTTGAATTAGCAGGTGGAGATTATGACGATGGCAACGATGACGATGTCAATAACGCACCTGATATATTTGACCAAGTATTTCAGCAAGGTGAAAATGATAATATGGAATGCAAGACATTTGAAGAATTATGCCGAGCACATTTGAAAGAGTTTGCGAAGGGCGCTGAGAGGCTTGCAGTGGAGACGCATTTGTCAAAGCGGGTATCAATCTGGCAAAATAAGTTGGAAGTCATTCTCGCGGAAGAGGAGGAAAGGCACGAGTTCGATATTGAATTGTATCGTAGTCGTATCATGACTAATGTTCAAGATTGTTTGCAGAAGGAGCATAAATCTGGAGAGAAGGGTTTTGTAAGTACAATCATAACAGTGGAACGGGCTTGAATGTAGTGCTGGATTCATGTACTGACTTTTTCACGACGATGCAAACGTCCATTCTTCTTTTATACAGCCAAGTGATACAATTGAATTTGCATCCATTACGAAGGAGAAGGAACCTTTTGAAGTATGCCGTACCTTTCTTGCGTCCCTCATGCTGTGTAACAGTGAGAATGTCATATTCACCAGCAACAACAGTAACAACAGCAAAAATAACAGTTGCAACGAAATGGATTACCATCAGGAAGCGGAGAGTGACAATGTAGATGTCTCAAGTCCTCATGACTTGTATCTCAAAATGCTTAAAAATGATATGGCTTCTCCACTGGAGACATACCTGGCTCCAAGTATCGCGAGTCATTTGAATAGAAATCAAATGAATGATGCCCATCATTCGACAGAGATGAGGGCTTAAATAATTAATCATGGTGTGAGTTGAAAGAGGGTGATAACGTGACGGGGGCATCGTCGCATGAATAGTTTGTACCATCAACAGGAGCAACGAAAGTTTTGGATTCATACTTGTAAATAACTCTATATATCTGTAACCCTTTGTATGCCAAGAAAGAACTTGACACACCCACAAACAAAAAAT
>Ga0136553_1000037_pt1 | contig 47700 bp, 28 predicted proteins | sample AntRauTorckE5430_FD_101384 | JGI IMG/M metagenome (GOLD analysis project Ga0136553, IMG submission 101384) | Saline lake microbial communities from Rauer Islands, Antarctica - Metagenome Torckler E5 #430 | ecosystem: Environmental > Aquatic > Non-marine Saline and Alkaline > Saline | place... | reverse complement strand
TTTTGACTGCTGGTGAGGCAAAAAACGTAGACAACGCCGTAGTGTTGGCGAGGCTTTTTAACGAAGCCAGCGGTCAAAAGGCGCCGAGCAAGAAGCATGGTTTATTTATTTCACGTCCCTAAGTCGTGAAGCCGAAAGCTTTTCCTCGTAATGAAGTTGGTAGTAATTGATTCCTTGGCGAACTGAAAAACTTCTAACGAGCCTGGAAAATTCGCGCGCTTCCATCATTAGAAATAAGCAACAACCTGTTTTTATCCAAATTTACCACTTGCCGAACATCACCCCGAAAACAAAACCCACTAACCGCTGAGGACTGAGGCCAAAAACCACCATCCTCACCGCCCAGCAAAACCAAGCCTAACCCCCCATCAGCCCGAGGAGTCTCCACCTCAGACTGATAAAGATTACCAGCCAAAACGATGTCCATAAATCCATCACCGTTAACGTCTTTAACGACGGAGGTACGGACGGGGCTAAACTGCGCCTCAACCGGTAATTTTGAAATAAGGATATTTCCGTTTTGGTTGATGCCCACCATACTGCTAAAGGTGGATGCGGACAGCTGCAACGACCCATCCAATGCCAACGGGTCAAACACTTCGCTAAGGGTAGCCCCGGCAAAGCCATCGTAGGTGGGGAAGCTTTGCTTCAAATCCGGAATCTGTTGAGCAGAACACGCCCGCCCCCGCAGCGGAAATTGCTTCCCATCGCTGTAGTAGCTCAGCACAATATCTCGTTTGCCGTTGCCGTCGAAGTCGTCGTAAAAGACTTCGAAGGGCTCTTCGGGTGTAGCTTGGTACTTATAGTTTTCGCCGAGGTTGCCGAAAACGAAGTCCTCATCTCCGTCGCCGTCCAGATCGGCCTTGGTCAGGCTGAACCACCAGCCGGTGCTTGGGTTGTCGTCGGTAGATGTTATTTCTTGACGTTCGAAGCGGTCGCCGCAGTTTATGAGTTGGGTGATCGGCATCCATTCTCCGACGACCATCAAATCAGGCTTGCCATCAGCATTGAGGTCGGACCATTCGGCGGCGGTGACGAGGCCGAAGTCTTTGAGGAAGGGCGCTAATTCAACCGTCACATCGGTGAAGGTGCCGCCGTCGTTGCGAAGCAGGTAGCTATTGGCGGGTGCGGGGTAGTCCTGCGGTCTCAGGCGCCCACCGACGAAGAGGTCGAGGTCGCCGTCACCGTCAAAGTCTCCGGGGGAGACGCTGCCGCCGCTGGCCGTGAGCTGGGGGAGGCTGCCCGTGGGGGAGACGGTAAAGTTGCCTTCGCCGTCATTGAGGTACAAGCGGTCCTGATAGAACGGGCTGTCCGCCTCCCATTCGTTGCCGCCGCTGACGACGTAGAGATCAGAATCGCCGTCGCCGTCGGCATCGAAAAAATCAGCAGCTACGTCTTCGAGCAGGGAGGCAGAACGGAAGGTCTCTGCGGAGGAACGGACGAATTTATCGTCCAGTGCTTGTAAATAGAGTTCTCCTGCCTGACCGGAAGCCCCGCCCAGGTAAAGATCGTCCAGTCCATCCCCATTCACATCCGCCACCGCAACGCCTGGTCCGTTCTGCGATTGCTTGTGGGGCAGCAGTACCTGCGAGTGGTAGTCGTCGAAGATGTTTTCTCGGTGACGGTAGGGTAGGGCTACTTCGTCGGTGATGTCGTTGAAGATTGGAGGCTTTCGGGGAGCAGGATCAAGCATAACAAAGTTGTCCTTTCTGATCTTCAGTAGTTGGTTACTGACCACGTTTAATTTCTGGGTTACGGAGCCGTCTGGCCATTGTACTTCAACCGTCATTGCACCTGCGGCCGCGCCCACACCAAAATGTAGGATGTCCTCACTAGTAGAGTACATCCCCCGCACATTAGTCGTCTCGATGTGTTGTTGTTTCCCATCAACCGTTAGCGTGACTTTCGCTCCAAAGGTAGATTTATGCTCCGGGTCTTCCAGCTTTACCCGTAGGTAATTGTGCTCCGTTCCCTGGTTATGGTAAATGGAAGCGGGGGCGTTGATGTTGTTGACCACCAAATCCAGCCGCCCGTCATTGTCCAGATCGGCGTACGCTGCGCCGTTGGAGAAACCAGGCTTGTCTAGTCCCCAGTTTTCTGCCCGTGGCTCGAACCGGTAGTCGCCCATATTTTCAAAAGCGTAGTTACTCAGCGGTTGGGAAGGGATGATGTTGAGGGCCTCGTCGAGGTTGATCACGTCGTAGATCGTCACGTTACCATCGTTTGGGTTAGCGGCGATGTAGGCATTGATTTTCTGGACCACGTAGATGCCAAATTCACGAGCGGCGTCGGTATTGCGGATGTCGCGAAGCAGGCCGTTGGTAACGTAGAGGTCCTGCCGCCCGTCATTGTTGAAATCGGCGAAGAGGTTGGCCCAGCTCCAGTCCGTAGCTGCCACGCCGGAGAGCTGGGCGATCTCGGAAAACTGGCCCTGGCCCCGGTTGAGCTGCAGCGCGTTGAACATGTACTGGTAGTGGCCACCGTCATTGACCACCTTACCGAAGGAAGCCGGATTCATGCCACTCATATTGGCCTTGAGGCGGTAGTTATCTTCGGCGACCATATCTAAGGTCATCAGGTCGAGCAGGCCGTCCTGGTTGATGTCGGCGGCGTCGACGCCCATGCTGAGGTAGGAGATGTGGCCGGTGCGTTCTTCGAGTTGGTTCTCAAATTTACCGTTGCCGAGGTTGATGAACAGGCGGTCGGGCGCGTCATAGTCGTGGGTGACGTAGAGATCGGTCTTCCCGTCGCCGTTGAAATCTCCAGCTACGGCGGAGTTGGGGAAGCCAACGTCAGCGAGGCCAGAATCGGTTCCCGTGTCGGTGAAACGGGGTGTTCCTTCGGCGTCGTTGCCGTCGTTACGGTAGAGTTTGCTGCGGTATTCGGGTAGGGTCAGGTCGGTGCCGAGGAGTGGAGAGTAGTTGCCGGGGTTGGGGGGCTGGTTGAGGACGTAGAGGTCGAGGTCTCCGTCTCCGTCGTAGTCGAAGCTTACGGCGTGGCGGCTACGGCCTTCGTCGGCAACGCCACTCTTGCGGGCGACCTCGCGGAAGGTGCCGTCTTGCTCGTTCAGGTATAAGAGGTTGGCGCGTCGGGTGTGATCATCATCGTAGAGCTCGCGGGTGACGTAGATATCCGGCCACCCGTCGTGGTTCAGGTCGGCGACGACTACTCCGGAGGACCATCCGGCGTCTTCAACGATTCCTGCATCCTGCGTCCGCGCAAACTTCATGTCGCCTTTATTGAGGTACAACTCGTCCGCGACGAGGTTGCCCGCAAAAAAAATATCCTGTAGTCCATCCTGGTTGAAATCGCCGATGCCAACGCCCGCTCCACCGTAATAATTGGAGTAGATTAGGATGTTGTGATCTGGGGTATCAACTACCTGATTATTAAAGTATAGACTAGTTTCACGAGGTGAAAGAGACTTGAACAAAGGTTGACTAGAGAGTGGCTGCCAAGACGGTGCTAAACATAGGAATAGAAGGATGCTGGTTGCTTTCAAACGTATGAACATGTTCGGTTTATTCGGTGGTTCGTAATTTAAGTGCTAAGTTCGGCCAAAAAGGGCTCTTGAATTGGGTTATTATTTTCAGACACAGTGCAGTATAGCTCACTGGTGTCTTTGACCAATTCTAGTTATAACCTGGTTTGAACATCATTATACACTCACTTTTATATTAAATATATATCGACGATGAAAAGAAGATTCTATCTCCTATGTGGCCTATTATTCCTCTGCGGATCAATAGCCTTAGCCCAGACCGCTAGCGTCAGTGGCACCATTACTGATGCCGACGGCGGTACAGGCCTTCCCGGCGTCACTATATTGGAACAAGGTAGTACCAACGGTGCCGTTTCCGACCTTGATGGCAACTACTATTTAACCGTTAACCTGGGGGCCACGCTAAAGTTCAGCTTTACCGGCTTTGAAAAGCAGCTAATTCCCCTTAATAGCCGCACCATCATCAACGTTGTGCTCGCTGAGTCGAGTACTATCCTTAATGAGGTGGTGGTTACTGCCTTTGGTATGGAACGTCAAAAGAAGGCGTTAGGCTATGCGGTAACTGAAATTGATGGTTCTGATTTGGTTACGGCCAAGGAAGTCAGCGTGGCTGCACAGCTAGCGGGCAAAGTGCCAGGACTTGACATTACGCGCCCGACTACGGGCCCTGCAGGCTCTACTAATATCGTCATCCGTGGCCTCGGTTCGCTTTCGGGCGATAACCGGGCGCTGATCGTTGTCGATGGTGTTCCGATCAATAACTCCAACGTTAACTCCGCCGGTATGTGGGGTGGCGTTGATAGTGGCGACGGGCTTTCCAGTATCAACCCCGACGACATAGAAAGTGTCAACGTACTTAAAGGCGCCGCCGCAGGTGCATTGTACGGCGAACGTGGCGCTCAGGGCGTTATTCTCATCACGACTAAGAAAGGATCGGCTGGCGACGGTATCTCGTTGGAGTACACCACCAACTTTACCCTTGATAACGCTGCAATCTTTCCCGAATTCTACCAATCCGAATACGGCCAGGGCATGAACGGCATGAAGCCTAGTACTCAGGAAGAAGCCGCGCAGAACTCGGCCAGTTGGGGCGGTCGCCTCGACGGTCGCCCGATGACTTATTTCGATGGTGTCACCCGTCCTTATTCAGCAAAGGCCTCCGATGACCTGCTCAATTACTACGAGACCGGCCAGACTTGGATCAATACCATAGCAATGAGTGGTGGTAGCGAGAAAATGAACGCACGCCTCTCGCTCTCTAATTTGACCAATCAGGGCATCGTCCCTAATTCTGGCTACGACCGTTACACGGTCAATCTCCTGACTTCCTTGAAGCTCAGCGATAAGCTGACTTTAGAAATGAAGGCCAACTTCATTCAGGAAGAAGCAACCAATCGTGTTAACCTTTCCGACAGTCCGAGTAACCCGGGGAAGGCCTTTAGCCAACTCCCCAATAACATCTCCGTCGATATGCTTCAGAACCGTCGTTTCGAAGACGGTCGTGCTATCGCCTGGAGTGCTAGTAACCCCTTCACTCTCAACCCGTACTGGGGCCCACTTGAGAACCAGCAGCGGGACGATAAAAAGCGGATTATTGCTTACGCCCTGGCGCGTTACGAGTTCAACGACTGGATCAACCTCCAGGCCCGCTATGCGATCGATTACACGAATTTCGATTATTTCAACGCGACGGCCCCAGGTACCGAGCACCAGATCTTTGGTTCTCTCGGCCAGACCAACTACGAGACGAATGATAATACCCGCGATGTTATCTTGAACCTCAGCCCACAACTGAACGATGACATTGGCCTGAACATCAACCTTGGTGGAGTACAGAACCCTCGCAGCCAGTACGCTTACAGTGCAGGTGGCAGCGTCTTCATCGTTAATGACCTGTTCAACGTCAATAACATGGCGAACCGTAACCCAAGCTCTTACCGCATCAGCGAGCAGCAAACCAACGGTGTATTCGGTACCGCACTGATCGACTATAAAGGCATGTTCTTCGTTGATCTGTCCGTTCGTAATGACTGGTACTCTACCCTGACCAACCCGAACGATCCGGATGGTTCTAACAACTCCGCTCTCTACGGTGGAGCTTCGGCCAGTCTCCTGTTCTCTGAAGCCTTCAAGATGGAGAACGAAACCTTCACCTTCGGCAAACTGCGTGCGAGTTACGGTGTGGCGGGCAACGGTGCCCCTAACCCTTACCTCTTGCTACCCACTTTCAGTATCGAAAGCTTACAGTTCAATAACGCTTCCTTAGGGCGTGTTACGAGTGGTACCTTCCCCGGAAGCGACCTTAAGCCAACGATCACGAAATCCTTTGAAGTTGGTGTAGACCTGCGGTTTTTCCGCAATCGGATTGGTCTTGACCTGACTTACTACCAACAGAACACTGTTGATCAGCTCTTCCAGGCCAGCCTTCCTCGGCCGACCAGCTTCAGCCGCTACTTCCTTAACGCCGGTGACGTGAAGAACTCTGGTGTTGAGATGGCACTTAACCTGACTCCAATCAAGATACAGGACCTGCGCTGGGATGTTACCTTCAACTTCTCGAGTAACAGGAACACCGTAGTCGCTCTTGCTGAAGGTATCGATAACCTGAGTGGCGAATCCGCCCGTTTCAACGCTAACCTCCTTTCCGAAGTAGGTGGCCAGGTCAACAGCATCTACGGTACGGTACTGATGCGCGATGCATCCGGTCAGATCGTTCACGACGAATCCGGCCTGCCAATGATCTCTCCCGAGCGGGAAATCCTTGGTAACTACCAGCCCGACTGGTACGGTGGCTTGAACAACAACCTTCGTTACAAGAACTGGAACCTTGGCCTACTCTTCGATACGAAGCAGGGCGGTGAGATCTTCTCGATCACCAATCAGTTTGCCATCGGTAACGGCAGTCACCCAATGACACTCGTTGGACGGGAGAACCCCGACTTCGAAATCGTCGGTGCTGGTGTTACAGGTACCGGTAGTGCCAATACCACGGCCGCTCCACTCGACGATTACTACGGCCGTATCAGTAATGCCGCTAGCGAAAGCATCTTCGATGCTTCCTACATCAAGCTGCGCCAGGCAACACTGGGGTACACCTTCCCTACCGTTAGAGTAGGCGGTACCGAACTCCGCGAACTGAGCATTTCCCTCACTGGGCGGAACCTGTTCTTCCTACAGAACGGTCTTAGCGACCTGGGACTCGACCCCGAGGCGGTGTACAACATCGGCGGTGGTGGTTTTGAGTACAGCTCAATCCCTAGTACCCGCTCTTTCGGCATTAACCTTAACGTAAAACTCTAAATAGCCTCGTTTCTTCCGCCTGCGATTTAACGGACGGAGGTGTTGGTAGGCCAAGATCCTTCCATTACACCTCCGTCCATATCCAAAATCTGCCCAAGAAAAACGAACGTAAAATAATAATAACGATGAATAGACTAATTCAACTAATGCGTGGACCGGCAGTCCTGCTGTTTTGTATACTATTGCCACTGAGTTCGTGTGATAAGGACTTTGGGGAACTCAATACCGATCCCCAGGCCGCAACTTCGCTAGATTCGAAATTCCTACTCAATTACGCCATCAACCGGACTGGCTCCAGCCGCTACGAATCTTGGCGGGGAAACCTGATCTACACCTCACAGTGGGCGCAACACCTTTCGGGCAGTTGGTCGCCAGACAACTACAATACCACCAACGAAGACTGGCTCGCCGCCTACTGGAACGAGGCCTACGGCACCTACATGCGTAATTTCCAGAACATTATTGATAGAGGAGAAGGCACCAATGTGGAGGCCATGGCCAAGATCTTTAAGGTACTGGTGATGCAGCGCGTTACGGATATGTACGGAGACATTCCGTACACTGAAGCCTTTCAGGGTGGCAACTTTCCGCAGCCCGGCTACGATACTCAGGAGGCCATTTACGGCTTCTTCGTCGCCGAGCTTCGCCAAGCAATCGCGCAGCTAGCTCCCGGTAACGGAGAGGAAGTAGGGACCTTCGACCCGCTTTACGCTGGTGACATTGATAGCTGGAAACGCTTCGGCAATTCCTTGCTGCTGCGTGTTGGCATGCGGATGTCTGAGGTGAATCCTGCCGTGGCTCAAGAAGTCGTAAGTGAGGCCATTTCTGGTGGTATCCTTACTGAAATTGCCGTTATGCACTTTGACGCCAGCCAGAATGGTGGACCGGTGAGTAGTGGAATTGGTTCAGTATTCAACGACTTTGGTGTCGGCGGTGGCGGCTTTGCCTTCAGCGACGAGTACCTCACGCGCCTGCAGGCTGCCAACGACCCCCGGTTGCCGGTAATCGCGTTGCAGTACAACAGCGATGGATCGGAGAATAGCGCAGTTACTCCCGCTGAATACCAGGGCAAAGCCAATGGTGCAGACATTGCTACCATTTACGATTTTGCCATGCCGAATCATGATGTGATGACTGCTTACGATTCGCCCATCATTTTCTACTCCGTAGCGGAAGCTCAGTTCAGTTTGGCTGAAGCGATTACACGGGGATGGGCTTCGGGTAGTGCACAGGATGCCTACGAAGCTGGCGTCCGGGCTGCGTGTAAGCATTTAGTGGAATATCCTCGTTCGACTCTGATTACTGACGCTCAGATTGATGCGTTATTACTGGAAGGTACTGTTGCCTGGGATGATGCCAATGCCATGGAATTGATCAATACACAGAAGTGGCTGGCGCTGCTGTTCGATGGTTTTGAGGCGTACTCAAACTTCCGTCGTACGGGTATCCCCGCCCTTACTCCCGGACTCACAGCCGGTGAAACAGGAGGTGCGCACCCGAAGCGGATGCGTTACCCCATCAGCGAGAACCTCACGAATAGGACCAACTATGACGCTGCTGTTTCCCGCTTGAGCGGTGGTGACGTCATCACTGCTCCGGTTTGGTGGGACGTTGATTAGACTGTTAGTGTTTTAGATTGTTAGTCCTTTAGGCTGACAAGGGAATGCCCCCGTCACTTTGTTTGTGGCGGGGGCATTTTATTGATCAGTACGATGTCTTCAAATTGAAGGTAATGGGTTTTTATGGCAGGGCCTTGAAAACGACCCCGTGGCGATCGAAATCTTCCCGGATGAGCGCACGCATACGCTCTCGTCGGGCTTCCGCAGTTTCATCTTCTTCAGGCGCTGATAATTCTTTGATGGCTGCTTTCAGGGTTTTCCCGAAGTACGTCAAGAACGATATCCTTCAACTGCTTTGGACTGGAAACGGTGATAAGGGTCATAACGGCTGCTTTGTTACCTAACGGTAAGGTAAGTCCAAAAGGTTGCTTTGATTCTAGCAATCAAACACAGGCTCCTCCGGCTTAACTTTTGTCCGGTCAATAACTTCCTGGTAGTATGCTTCGTACTTAGGAATAATCTCTTCAATATCAAACCGGGCAGCCTGGGCCAGGGCTGCGGCCCGGAAGCGACTGAGAATTGTATCGTCCTTGAGGATCCTGAGGGCATCCTCGGCCATTTTATCCACCATACCGATGCCGGAAAGGTAGCCGGTTTGCCCGTCGATATTTACCTCGGGGATGCCGCCAACGTCGGAGCTGATAACCGGCACCTGGCAGGCCATCGCCTCCAGCGCCGCAAGCCCAAAACTCTCGCTGGCGGAGGGGAGGAGGAACAGATCGGATACCGCAAGGAGTTCTTCCACAGCATCCTGCTTACCGAGGAAGCGAATGTCCTGACTAAGGCCAAGCTTACGGCTTAGTTCTTCGCAACGGCTGCGTTCTGGTCCGTCTCCAATGAGGAGAAGTTTACTGGGGATTTCGTCGTTAACGATCTTGAAAATATAAATCACATCGTCCACCCGTTTGACCGGCCGGAAATTGGAGACATGGATCAAGATACGCTCTCCGTTGGGTGCGATCGCAGCCTTGAAGTGGTCTTTATTGTCGCGGTGAAAGCGGTTGAAATCGATGAAGTTATAGATTACTTCGATCGGGTTGCAAATATCAAAATTCGCTAGGGTGTCTTCGCGCAGCGACTTTGAAACAGCGGTAACTCCGTCGGACTTATTGATCGCAAAAGTGATGGTCGGTGCGTAAGCTGGATGTGTTCCCACCAGTGTAATGTCCGTACCGTGCAGGGTCGTCACGAAGGGAACGTATTTGCCCCGGCTGATCAGGATCTTACGCGCCATGTAGGCTACTGAAGCGTGAGGGACGGCGTAATGGACATGTAGGAGGTCGATGCCGTGGTGCTCGATCACATCCACCAGCTTAGAGGCTAGTGCCGTTTCGTAAGGCGCAAACTCAAACAAGGGATAATCCGACCCACTATCTACCTCATGGTAAAAAACATTTGCCTGGAAACCACCGAGCCGCGCCGGACGACGGTAAGTGATAAAATGGACTTCATGGCCCTTACGCGCTAGGCCGAGGCCGAGTTCTGTGGCCAACACGCCACTGCCACCGTAAGTGGGATAACAGACTACTCCAATCTTCATATCTGGATAAAGGTCTGAAGTGGGTATATAGTTGGAATTTCTTGCGGGAAAAAAGATACCCCACAGGTAGCTAACTGTGGGGTATCTTTTTTTTCGCAAGAAATTTCAACGTCTACTGCTTGATCACCCGAATAGTCCGCGCGGCATCTCCTGCTCGCAAACGCAACAGGTAGATACCATTAGGTAGCGAACTGAAATCGAGTTGTTCGTTCAGGCGAAGTTGCTGGCCTAGATTTTTGGTCAGCATTCTGCGGCCGGTCAGGTCGTACACTTCGGCGCTGAGTTCGGTGGCGCGCTTCAGGTTGAGGCGGAGTTCCAGCAGACCGGAGGTTGGGTTTGGGTAAACGCTAAGGCTTTCGAGTACCTCGGTGGCTTCGTCTGTGGCAACGTCGAGATCAACGGTGAAGGTGATGACATCGGCACAGCCAACGGCATCGGTTACGGTTACGGTGTAATCACCAACGGCTAGGCTGTCTGCGGTAGCGGTAGAGTCGCCTGAACTCCAGTTGAAGGTGTAAGGCGCGAGACCGTTGCCGGGGATAACCGTTACCACACCGTTATCTCCGAAGGTATTGGAATCGTCAATGTCAGCAAAAAGACCCAGATCAGCAGAGCAGCGGCGGATGGCTACGTCGTCGAAATTGGCCCAGAAGTCACCTTCCCCTGGCCAGAACAAAATGAAGCTGAACTGAAGCGCTTCTCCAATGTAGGGCTCAAGGCTAACGCTTACACTGGTGTCTCCCAAAACGGTTAATTCTTCAATGAGGATGGTATCGGGTGAGCAGTTGGAGAAGGCGTAGACGAACATTTCGGTGGGTACTCTGTAGGGAGTTTGCTGACCGCCAAAGTTGTAGAGCTCAACTTTGAAACGGAGGCTGTCTCCGTTTTCAATCAGACCATAGTTGGCGGTGCGGAAGGTCATTGAGGTGTCGAGACTCCAGACGTTATCGTGCATATTGATGTCGCCGTCGAAGCTGCGGTCACGGATGGTATTGTCGCTGATGTCCCAACCCTCGGGGGTATTACCGTCGGTGAAACCTTCAAAGAATGGAATGTCTTCGCGGGTGCGGAGGTAGAAAACGGTGGTATCGTTACTGATTTGGAAATCATCCGTCAGGTCTGTCCAGACTTCTACGGTACTTTCGGCAGCGGAGGTACCGTCGAACGGAGTAGAGAAAACGTAGGTAGCGGTCTGTCCGGCGGTAAGGGGGCCAGCAAATACTTCGGTTACCACAGCACCTCTGTTTACGCGGTAGCTGAGGTTCACGTTTTCAGCGGTATTGAGGCCCAGGTTGGTGAAGCGGAAGCTTACCGAATCGGTCGGCGAGCTACAGGTTTCCGGATTAACGCTGGAAGCCTCAGCTGCGGCTAGGTTGTCGCCCATGCGTTCGGTCAGGGTAACGGCGTCCACCAGGAAGCCTTCCCGGCGGGTGAAGTTGGAAGTTCTTAGGGCGAACCGTAGTTGGAGTCTTTCGCCCGCTACACCGGGGATGAGGTTGGCGATGGTCACGAAGCGGCCACCAAACCCTCCGCCGCCCGTCCAGCGCTGGTTTTCCAGGTCGTTGTACCAGTTGATACCGGCGGGGCTGGTTTCCACCTTGCGCCAGTTCTCGCCTTCATCGATGGTGTACTCTATTGTAAGTTCGTCAAAATCCTCTTCACTTTCCACGAAGAGCTGACAGCTGAACAGCGGATCAGTCGTCATGCTGGAAAGGTCAAAGCAAGGGGAGACGAGGTAAGATTCTTCCTGGTTGAAGTAGCTATCGTTCAACTCGGTCACCCAGGCGCTGCGCCCCTGAGGAGCACGGTCGATTAGGTTGCCGTTCGGCTCACCCCATTCCCAGCTGGCGGCCCCGCGGCCCTGGCGGTCAACGAACCAGAAGCCGTCGTTTTCTTCAAAGTTCTCGACGTAGGGGAAATCTTCGATGAGCGGGATGTGGGTGACGGAGATGGTCAGGGTATCGTTGGTGTTGTCTTCGTCGTCTTCCAGCTCGGTCCAGAGTTGGAATTCGTAAGTGCCGGGGGTATTCACAAAGGCCCGGATATCGAAGGTGAAAAACTCTGTACTGTCTACGCCGACGATACCGGTAAAAATACCGTCGTTGGGCATCGCTACCCCGCCGGCTACTCCGTTGACGCTGAAATCTACATTGAAGAAGGCTTGTGGTTCACCACCGAAGTTGGTGATGCCGATGGTGACGAACTCGCCGCCCAAGTCACAGCCGGTAAGGGGGGAGGAGAGTTGAGTTACGCCCACGTCCTTTTGTTTCTGCGTCATGATCCGGAAAGGGCCACGGATTGCAGTTGTATCGTTTTCCGCCTGGCAAATGGCGTCGATCCAGAAAGTGTAGAGGCTGTCCGGCGGAAGGTTGTTGATGCGGTAGGTCGTGTCAATTCCGGTAATGGTCGTGCCGTCCATATCGACGGCGGGGTCGTAGTTGCCACCGCGGTACTGGATGCGGTAGAGGGGGTCAACGGTCGGGGGGAGGCTGAGGAAGCGAATGTCCACGGAGGTAGACCGGATGCGGAAGAACTCGATGCTGTTGGCCGAAGGGGCGGCACAGGCTTCACATTCCACAACGATGCTGGTGAGGTTCATTCCTTCAATAACATTTTCGCCAACAACTTCACCGTTGCTGTAAAGCAGGCTGTCGTTATTGTTTAGGACCGAGAAAAAAGTCTCGTTGGGGAAGCCACCGCGAACATAGTCGATTTCAATCACGTCGCCATTGCTTACAGGAAAGAATACGGCACGGAAGAAGCCGTCGTTATCATCCCGTTCCAGCGTATATATCGTGGAAACGCCGTTGACGCGAACGGTGACCTCACCCCCGTTCCAGCCGTCGCCGAAGGTGTCTCCCATCAGGAGCTGGTAATTACAATCTTGGGCGGTGAGCGTACTCAGGCCAGCGGTGAACAGTAGCAGGGAAAGGCAGTAACGAATCAGCATAAGTATTCAGGTATTGGTACGGGTGGTTTCGCTTGGCGGCAGTTTGTGGCTCCCGAAAGCTCTCGGGACAGGTGCAAGGTAAGAAGCTTTTGCACGCAAGGTAAGAAGGCTATGCCTCCGAAGGAGTGTAATTGTCTTCCAATGCACTTAAAAACCTTGTTATTGCACCTGCGGCCGCGCCTCATAAACTTTGTAATTACTGCGGAAAATAACCAAAAGGCTTTAGTACCCGCGAAAAATTTAGGAAGATTTGTGCTTTAACGTTAAGAAATTACCGCACAGGAATCTTACCTAAGACTTCCTTAACCGGAAAAAGCTGGCCGTAATTACTTCCGGTTACCCGCTTGAGTTCACCCCGCGCGGCAGCCAGGTCACCTTGCTGAAGGTCGATCAGGGCAAGGTGCCACCAGGCTTCGGCTGTAAATTCGCCGCCTTTCTCAATCTGATCTAGGTATTCAGCCCCTTCGGCATACTCGCCGGCAGCAACGGCGGCGGTACCGGCAAGCAGCAGTGTCTCATCGCTTTTCGGCACGGGGTTACTCTCGAGGTAGGCCCGGAAGCTGACCAACGCCAAATCGTAATTCGTGGCTTCATGGTAAACATATGCTTGCCGAATGATGGATGCGTCAGCATCCTTCATTCCAGCAGCTAGACTGCGCTGTGCTGAGTAGCCCTGCATAGGCACAGCGCTAAAGTACTTTGTGAAAAGACGCACACCCGGTTGTTCCGCCCTGTAAGATGATATAGCTAAAACCGAGCAGGCGATGAAGCCTAAAATGAGGAAGATAGGAATGGTCTTGAACAAGGTTTTTGCAGTTGTGGGTGCAAATATACGTTGGGGAACGGTAGCTTTTAATTAGGAAACGGTTAATGGTGGTCGGTAGTGTAGTCTGTAGTCGCTATCGTATAAGTAGTGCGGATTACTCATTTCCTAAGCGAGCATCACTTTTTTGTAGCGTGCGACAGCGACTAAATTACTAACGAGTACTTACTAATACTGTCGTAAGTCTGAATACCCTTCTAAACTAATAATTTGCCAGTCGTTAAGCGTTCGTTCTACCTCGGCGGGGTGGATGGCGGCGATGGCGATCAGGGCGGTCCCGTGGTCTGGCCGGGGAACCAGGTCATTGTAGTATTCGGGGAAGGCATCTTTTTCGGACTCGCTGGCGTTGCTTTTTTCCAGCTTGGTGGCGTGGCTGGCGTTGCTCCAGACTTCGAAGCCCAGGCCGGCGTCGAAACAGAGTTCTTCGAGTTGGTTGATCGCCTTGTGGCTGCTGGTGTGCAGCAGGCAGCTGAAGGTCTGGTAAGGTGACCGCTTGAGCCGACCCATCGAGGCGTAGACGGCAACGCGCCGGTTATTGATCACGTTGGAGCCCGTTTGTTGGCGCCGGTTGTAGAGCATCAGGTCGCGGTAGCGGAGGTTGCTGCGGGGGTGGGGGATGCTGAGTATGCGCCCGCGTCCGGCGTCGAGTGGTTGCATCCAGAGGATTTCGTAGCCGTTGGCCCTTTTTACTTCCAGGGAAAGGGGTTGGGAGAAGCCCGTCTTGTCGAAACCAAACTTGGACCATACGGTAGCGGCAACGCGCATTCGGCCCAGACTAACGGCGGCGAGGCCGAGGTGCCACCACGCTTCGCGGTCGTTCGCGTCCAGGGCTACGGTCTTTTTCCAATAGTGGAAGGCCGGCTTCCACTCCCGGCGACGGTGGTAGATGCTGCCTAGGGCTCCGTGAGGTTCGGGCCATTCAGGGTTTACCCGGATCGCCTTCTTGAGCAGCTTCACGGCGGTGTATACGTCTCCGACCTTGTCGTAGCGCAGGGCCTCTTCGTAGAGGGCCCATGGGTTGGGATTATGTGGAGAGCCGTGGGGCAAATTATTATTGTTTTATTTGGGTGCAAGATAACGGTACTTGGGTGGCAAAGTTGTCTTACGACCTGTTGTGGCTTTTCGCTTCGCTTATTTTCCTTACCCAGCTTGGGGTTTGACCGCTGCGGGAACCTGCGTTACTAGGCTGTCGGAGTCGTCAGGGGACAGGAGGAAACATAAGCGTTTTTTGATCTTATTTTTACACAGGCTGCTCATTCTGTCGCGCTTTTGTGTTCTTTGTCTCTTTGTGAACTACGTATGCTGCTTCCCGGATAAACTTTAGTGATTACTTTGAGTCAGACGGTTTTCCTACTTCTTTCTCTTTTCCGGTAGCCTGATAACGCAAAACACGCGAAGCGTGCATATTTCACTAGCCGCTGAAGTCCACATCCACCGGGCAGCGTTGTAGGAGGAGTCACCCGCCGGTTGTACCTTTGCGCCCGCTGAGGGAAACCGTCTTCCTTCAATAACTGTTTACCAAGCAATACCTTTGCTAACCTACTGATTATCCCCAGCTTATGGACGCCTCCACCACGCTTACCGACATTCGGACCCTCTCATTGGAAGAGCTCACCTCCCAGCTCATCCTTACTGGAGAGAAAAAATTCCGCGCCCAGCAGGTCTACCAGTGGCTGTGGGAGAAAGGCGCCCGCAGCTTTGACGACATGACGAACCTCTCGCTCGAACTGCGTGACGAGCTGAAGGAGGTCTACAGCCTGCTAGTAGTCACGGAAGACAAGGTGCAGCGCAGCAGCGACGGTACCATTAAGAGCCGCTTCCGGCTGCACGACGGGCACCTGATCGAATCCGTGCTCATTCCCGTGGTGGCCGACGATCGTTTTACCGTCTGTGTTTCTAGCCAGGTGGGCTGCAGTCTCTCGTGTACCTTCTGTGCTACCGGCAGGATGAAGCGCCTGCGCAACCTCACCGCCGCCGAGATTTACGACCAGGTCTTCCTCGTCAACGAGCAGTGTATGGAAACTTACGGCAAGCCGCTGACGAACATCGTTTATATGGGCATGGGCGAACCCTTGCTGGCCTACAAAGAGGTTGTCGGTAGTATTGACCGGATCACCAGTCATACCGGTCTGCACATGGCTCCGCGCCGCCTCACGGTCTCTACGGCCGGAATCGCTAAGATGATCAAAAAGCTTGCGGATGACGACACGAAGGTCAACCTGGCCATCAGCCTTCATGCTGCCGATGACACGAAGCGCAACGAGATTATGCCGATCAACGAGAGTAATAACCTCGAAGTGCTCGTCGAGTCTTTGGTTTATTTCTACGCCAAAACGAAGAAGCGTATCGGTTTCGAGTACATCACCTTCCAGGATTTTAACGATACCCTGGCGGACGCCGAGAAACTCTATCAGATATGTAAGCAGGTGCCGAGTATGGTTAACATTATCGAGTACAACCCGATTGACAATGCACCTTTTCTCAAATCTGCCGAACAAAACATCGACAACTTTGCCACTTACCTCCGCGACCGGGGTGTGATGGTGACGGTGCGCCGTAGCCGGGGTAAAGATATTGATGCTGCTTGTGGGCAGCTGGCGAATAAAGAATAGTCAGTTAGTCTTTTAGGTGACGTAACGTCACGCTAAATAGACGAATATGGGCGCTGTCGCAGGTGCAAACTAAGCCTCTCCGAAAAGCAAAGTGAAGGATAAATTACGTTCTGAAGGCAACGACTAAAGCCTCTTTGCGTTCTACTCAGACCGAATACACCGAAATAGGTGCTCTGAAAAGGGTGCCTCCTCTAGCGACGGGTTGACCGGCTGCCGATAGATGTCGATTAGCCCGCCGCAATTTTCCCAGAAACATACCATCTTGCGTTTTCTACTCTGCTTTTTTATCCTCTGCCTTGCACCTGCGTTGAGCGCCCAAATTTCCGCTCCTAGCCTGCAGTGTACCCGCTCCGAATCCGGCGCTGTGATCCTGAACTGGGCTAACGTCGCCGTTGGCTGCGGACCATACGAAGCCACGGAAATCTACTCTGCCGCTGCTCCCGCCGGTCCGTTTACCCTGCTCGCCGAAGTGAACGATCCTGCGGAAACAACGTATTCTGATGCCAATCCCGCCGGCGAACTACGCTACTACTACCTTCGCTACCGCTATAATTGCCCAGGCCAAGTGGCGATGAATAGTGATACGCTCGACAGCTTTATCCCCCGTAGCCCCGTGGTTCGCTACGTGAACATTGAAGGGAACGAAATTGAACTCGAATGGCGGCCTTCCTCTTCGCCCGAAGTAATTGGTTATATCATCCTGGAAGTGACGCCTACGGCGTTCATTCCGCTTGACACGGTAGGCGACGTCACCAATTATCGCTTCTCGTTCTCCGCCACGGACCCCGATCCTGCTGGCCGGGAATTCCGCCTTGTAGCCATCGACCCTTGCGGAAATGATAGCCCCCAGGGCACCATCGTTTCGGGGATGACCCTCTCTGGAACCGGAGGTTCAGGCTGTACGAGTGAGATTAGCCTTACACCGGACCTGACCAGTCTGAGCGGTTTCCTACCAGCAACCGCGCTTGAATTATTCGTTTCTACCAGCGGCGGGCCTTTCGTCTCTGCAGGTACTTTTGGCCCTGCTACACCGATGCTTTCTTACGACGAGGCGAACGACGGAGACGACCTCTGCTTCTACGTTGAAGCTGCGATTGCTGAGAACAACGGACGCGCTCGCTCCACCGTATTTTGTACATCGGTAATGATCAACCAGCCAGTTCGGGAGCTTGATCTGTACGGCGTTGAATTAGACGATAATGGGAGCTTCCTGTTTCAGTACGATGCTGGCGTCGTGTTGCCAATGCTGGCTGAAGCACAGTACCTATTCACCCGAAGCAACGGCGTACTGGAGCAAATTCCTTCTCTGCCCCTTGACCTGAACGCAAGCGGCGGACAAGTAACCCTCACGGGGCCGCTGGTAGATCCACTGGAGAGCGGAGAGGCCGTCGCTTTTCGCCTCACCGATGATTGCGGCCGCGAAATAACGACCAATGCCGTAGAGCCAGTTTACCTCACCGCCAACGAGTTCTTCCCCGGCCAAAACCAACTAAGCTGGACGCCTCTTGTCAATGGCCTTAATGGAAATATAACTTACGAGGTTTTTCGTGCCGCCGCAGGTATGATGCTCGTCTCTCTGGCGAGTGGACTGACCGATTCCAGGTTCCTGGATGATAACCCCGGGCAGAGTGGGGTAGAGGTGTGCTACGTCGTCCGCGCACGTTTTCAGCCGGAAGGGGTGTCCGCAACCGAAACCTTCGTCTTCAGGTCTAATACCGTTTGCGTAACGCCTGTACCTGAAGTGTATCTGCCTAATGCTTTTAGCCCCCGGGCAAATGAGGCGGAGAACCGTACGTTCCGTCCGTTGTTTTCCTCGCCACCCGTCGAAGCTGACTATGAATTACTTGTTTTTGACCGTTGGGGCGCCCTAATTTTCGAGACGAACGACCCGTTGGAAAGTTGGGACGGTATTTACCGCGGAGAGCAGATGGGGATGGGGGTGTATGTGTACACCTTGCGCTATCAGGCAAAGGAAGGGGTAGTGCGTGCACGGAACGGGACGGTTACTTTGTTGTGGTGAGATTGATCTCACCCCGCAACTTGCCTGTTAATCACAGCGTTATAAACCTGTTGTAAAAAAAGCGAGACGAAAGTTTGGCCTAACGCCCTTTATCGTTCTACTTTTGCGTTTCGATGGTCGGTTGGCCGAGCGGTTAGGCACAGGTCTGCAAAACCTGCTACAGCGGTTCAAGTCCGCTACCGACCTCTAAAAGAAAGTCCGGATCGCTCGCGCGACTCCGGGCTTTTTTGTTTTGGCCTTTAGGCTGAAAAGATTAAGTTTCATCAGGAGAATCATACTTCACCCTAAACTTCTCAATCATTTCCGGGCTGATGGCGTTGGCGTATACGCCGTAGGCATCGATGAGAATTCCCTTAGTACCGTCATCCGCTTTAATCGCGTAGAGCACGGAATTATCTCCAGCGCTACTCATGCCTTCAAAGCGGTAGGCGTGGGTGATGGTAAGGTTGGCGGGTTTGAAAATTTTCTTGAGCTTCTTGCATTCGAGGTGGTATTCACATTGATTGAAGTCGTGGGTGAAGCCTTCTTTGCGGAGCTCTTCGATTCCGACGATGAGGGTAGAGTGGGGGTTCGGCTGAATAATCGGCATGGCACGGATAGGTTTGGTGAGGCTACAATGATTGAACGGGGTAAGTCCCCCACAATGTTCAATTAAAAGAGGATAGCCTTCGTGAGCTTTTCCCTTCTAGACAGGCTGTTTAGCCAATGGGATCTCTCGTTTAGGTATCTGAGCAGTAGCCGTTTTCGGGGCGGTGATCACTAAACTACCGTCTTCGAAAGCAGCAGTGGTACTTTCTTGATCGACGTGCTCGCTGAGTTCAAGCCGATACTCGAACTATCTGATTGGGTATTCCTGGAGCAACCAGTCGGGGGGAACCTTTCGGCGGGTTGGCGGCTTCCGCTGATGCAGATCATATTGTCGAGCATGTTAACGCTGACGTTTTCTTTTGCGAAGCCAACGTAGGAGACGCGGACGACGAAACGGTAGCGGTTTCTTCGATGTTGACGGGCACATTGTGGCGGGGCCAGTAGTGACCGTGGCCAACCATGCTGTGCCCGTATCCGCCTCCGCGATGATGCCTAGCGTGGCGGTGCTGGCGATCAGGGCGACCTTGCGGGCCGCGTTGTTGTTGGTTACGTATAAAATTGAACGTTATTTCGATTCGGTTAGGTAGGCGGACCATCCTGCCGTTGGGCACATGAGGTGAAAACGTAGCCCAGTACGGGCGAGTGCGAGGGATCGCCCCTACTGGCCTCGCTTGAGAAGGGTCGCCCCCGCTTCGCGAGCACAAAATCACCTCATGCGCCCGACGATAGTATAGTACAGTGTAAAATTAATTACCGGGCCTCATTTCCTGTTTTTTCAAAAGTGACTACGTTACGTTTTGGGACAGCAGGGAAGAATAAAAAAATGAATATTTTATTCCCTACACCAACAGCGTATCCACTCCAGCATAAATTCCACGCATGTCCTCAAGCACGCCAAAAAGCGTCTCCTGCTCGTACTCAGAAACCAGGGTTTTACGGTATTCCTTCACGCCGGGCAGGCCACGGAAGTAGTTGGTGTAGTGGCGGCGCATTTCCAAAATCCCGAGTTTTGGACCCTTCCAGTCGATGCTGCGGCGGAGGTGATCGCGGGCGGCGTCGACGCGCTCGTCGATGTTAGGCGGTGGTAGGATTTCGCCGGTGGCAAAGTAGTGCTTGATCTCGCGGAAGATCCAGGGGTTACCGATGGCGGCGCGGCCGATCATGATGCCATCCACACCGTAGCGGTTGCGGTAAGCTTCGGCTTTTTGCGGAGAGTCAATATCTCCGTTGCCAAAGATCGGGATATTGATGCGCGGGTTGTTTTTGATGGCGCCGATCAGCGTCCAATCAGCCTCACCTTTGTACATCTGTTGCCGGGTACGGCCGTGGATGGAGAGGGCTTTGATGCCGATGTCTTGCAGGCGCTCAGCGACTTCCTCGATGTACTTGGTGTTGTTGTCCCAGCCGAGGCGGGTTTTGACGGTTACCGGCAGGTTGGTGCGGTCTACGATGGCTTTGGTGAGTTCGACCATCTTCGGGATATCCTGAAGAATGCCAGCACCGGCGCCTTTGCAGGTGACTTTCTTTACGGGGCAGCCGAAGTTGATGTCGAGTAGTTCGGGTTGCGCGCGCTCGACGATGTCGGCGGCTTTGACCATACTTTCGATGTTGGCACCGAAGATTTGAATACCGATGGGGCGTTCGTAATCGTAGATGTCAAGCTTTTCGACGCTTTTTGACGCGTCCCGGATAAGGCCCTCGACGCTGATGAACTCGGTGTACATCATGTCGCAGCCCTGCTCCTTACAGAGGGCGCGGAAGGGGGGATCGCTCACGTCCTCCATTGGGGCGAGCAGGAGGGGGAATTCCCCGAGTTCGATGTCGGCTATTTTTACCATAGGCTTATTGAGTGCAAAGGTAATAACCAATGCAATGGGGTAGAGGTTGCAGGTATTTCTGGGTGAGGCCGCAGGTGCAGTGAACGTTTAGGGAACGGTCATTACCGCGGTTGGGACAATGGTTTCTTTGCTTTTCAAAAGCCTTCCTTTGCACCGGCGTTCGCGCCTTTAAACCAAACCTTCTCGAATAAGGTCATGTAAATGCACAAATCCTAGGTATTCTCCCACCCGCCCGGTCACCACCAGCTGGCTGATGTTGTTGGCCCGTAGCATTTCGAGGGCCTTGATGGCTAGGGTTCCGTGATCGACTGTTTTAGGATCCGTGGACATTATTTCGGCAGCTGTAAGTAGTTCTAAGTCAGGGTTGCCGTTGAGCATCCGACGAAGGTCCCCGTCGGTAATGATACCGGCAAGTAGGCGGGAGCCGGGGAAAAGAACAGCCGTAGCCCCGAGGCGCTTACTCGTCATTTCTAACAGAATCTCGCGCAGCGGGCTGGTGGTATTCACTGCCGGTGTCTGATTATTGACGTAGAGGTCAGAGACTTTAAGGTAAAGTTGCTTGCCCAGCGAACCACCGGGATGGAAACGGGCAAAATCTTCTGGTTCAAAACCGCGTAGGGCCAGTAGAGCAGTGGCCAGGGCATCTCCCATCGCCATCTGGGCGGTGGTGCTGGCCGTCGGGGCGAGGTCGTTGGGGTCCGCTTCGCGGGCAACTGGGGTGAGCAAAATATGATCGGCATGTTGCGCCAGACTGCAGTCTTTCCTGCTGACCATAGCGATCAGCGGATTTCCGGACTGACGAACGAGGAGTGCCAGCATTTTTAACTCGGTCGTCTCGCCGCTTTTGCTGATACAAAGAACGATGTCTTCGGGCCTGACCATCCCGATATCGCCGTGGATTGCATCGGCGGCGTGTAAAAAAAGAGCCGGTGTGCCGGTAGAGTTCAGCGTCGCCACAATCTTTTTAGCTACGATTGCCGTTTTTCCGATCCCGCTTACCACTAGCCTTCCGTGGCCTTCGTTTACTACATTAACGCAGGTTACGAAGTCTTTCCCAATGGTATCGACCAGTGAAAGCAATGTTTGGGCCTCAATTTGCAGCGTATTGCGGGCAACACGGATAATTTGACTTGTATTTTTCACGTAAAAGTGTATTTTTGAGTGCCGTTAGCAAAGCCCTCTGTTTTGCGGGTAAGGACTTCGGAAAATTTTCGTGGTCTAAAGTAGAAGAATTCTCACTTTAAACCCCTATTTTAACAACTAGATTAGCTCTAGGCCTGTTTCTAGTCGCCTATACTTCGCCCATTTAGCATTTTAACAAATCTTTCATCCGGCGGTACCACAAAGGTATCGTCCTGAGTTTAAAACAATCCGATGCCGATTTCCTGGAGCCAGATGGCTTTCGAGAAGTTTATTCGGCAACTTCAGTACAAACAATACTCGGAGCAAAGCGAAGATAAAATGACCGCAAAACCAGTAGCTAGTCAAATAGATCAGGCATTAATTGACCATTTTGGTTTTAATACCTTCAAGGGTAACCAAAAAGCCATCATAGAAGCGCTGTTCGAAGGACGCGATACTTTTGTCATTATGCCCACCGGCGGAGGCAAAAGTATGTGTTATCAACTTCCGGGGCTAATGATGGACGGTTGCGCCCTGGTGATCTCTCCCCTCATTGCCCTGATGAAGAACCAAGTGGACAGCATCCGCTCTTACGGAGAAAAAGACTCCGTGGCTCACTTCCTCAATTCCTCCTTATCTAAAACACAGATGCGGCAGGTAAAGGAAGACATCACGAGCGGAGATACTAAGCTGCTGTTCGTCGCGCCAGAGACACTAACCAAGGAGGAGAACATCGAGTTCTTTCGCGCGTCCAACATCTCTTTCGTCGCTATTGATGAAGCGCACTGTATTTCAGAGTGGGGCCACGATTTCCGCCCGGAATACCGCCGTATTCGGGAAATGCTCGATGAGATAGGTCACCAGATTCCTATCATCGCCCTTACCGCGACGGCGACGCCCAAGGTGCAGTCCGATATCGTGAAGAACTTACGGATGGGAGACAACCACGCCACCTTCGTTTCTAGCTTCAACCGGGACAACCTCTACTACGAAGTACGGCCCAAGGGCAACAAAGAATATACCTTTAAGCAGATCATTCAGGTGGTACAGACGATGCCCGGCGAGAGCGGTATCATCTATGTTCAGAGCCGAAAATCTGCTGAAGAGATTGCCGAGACCCTGCGCGTGAACGGCGTTAAAGCCTTGCCCTATCACGCTGGTCTGGATCCTAAGACACGTTCCCGCACCCAGGATCAGTTCCTCATGGAAGACACGGACGTGATCTGCGCTACCATTGCCTTTGGTATGGGCATAGATAAGCCTAACGTCCGTTTCGTGATTCATTACGACATTCCAAAGTCGATCGAGAACTACTATCAGGAAACCGGCCGCGCTGGCCGTGATGGTCTTGGGGGGAATTGTATCGCATTCTATGCCTACAAAGACATCCTGAAGCTGGAAAAATTCCTCCGCGATAAGCCTCTGATGGAACGCGAAATGGGTGCCCAGCTCATGCAAGAAGTGATGGCCTATTCGGAAACCACTGCCTGCCGCCGTCGTTTTCTTCTTCATTATTTCGGTGAGGATTATGAGGACAAGAACTGCGGTAAGCGGTGCGATAGCTGCCGCTACCCGAAGGAGCGCTTTGAAGTAAAAGACAAAATGGTCGCCGCTCTCAAGTCCGTGATTGAGCTGGACGAAAACTATCCGCTTAAAACCTTGATCGAATTCGTACTCGGTAAGGAAACGAAACAAATGAATGATTACCGCTTCACCACCCGCACCGGTTTCGGTTTCGGAAAGGGTGAAGATGAGGTGATGTGGAGTTCTGTTTTCCGGCAGGCACTGCTCAATAATATGGTCCGCAAAGACATCGAGAGTTACGGTACGATCAAAATGACGGAGCGGGGGCATGCCTTCTTAAAGAACCCGACGAGCTTTGAAATTCCCGTCGATCACAACTTCGAGCAAGAGCTTGCTGCGGATATGAAAGGCGCCGCCGACGACGCCCGCGCCGTGGTGTTAGATGAAGCCTTGCTGCTGGCTCTCAAAGATCTGCGCAAGAAAGAATCCAAGCGCCTCGATCTGCCACCCTTCGTGATCTTTCAGGATCCGTCTTTGCACGAGATGGCTACCCGTTATCCGGTCACGTTGGAGGAGATGAAGAACATCAACGGCGTTTCTATCGGAAAGGCCAAGCGTTACGCAACACCCTTCCTGATGCTGATTGAGAATTACGTGGAGGACAACGATATCGACCGTCCGAGCGACTTCGTAGTAAAGCAGGTGGCCAATAAATCGAAGAAGAAGGTTAACATCATCCAGGCGGTGGACCGCAAGATCCCGCTGGAAGACATTGCCTCCGGTAACCAACTCACTATGGATGAATTACTGGAAGAAATGGTCTCCATCGTCCTCTCCGGTACTAAACTCAACATCGACTATTATATCGAGGACGAAGTGGATGAGTACAGTCTCGAAGAAACCTTTGAGTACTTCATGGGCGCTGATACGGATGATCCTGATATTGCTTTTCAGATCCTTAAAGAGGAGGACGTTACTATTGAGGAGATTAAGCTTATTCGGATTAAGTTTTTGTCCGAAGTCGCTAATTAAATCGACGTTCCTTAACGGCGTACATTCTGAACAGCGGATTTCGCAGATTTGCATGACCGCAATTCGCGCGGATAGGTAAAATCCGCTAAATCACGAGATAGCTGTTTAGCGAATCCACGATTCTCTTTTTTAGCGATAACGCAGGTGCAATATCCATATCGATAAGTAGCAGGGCGAAACAGCGCTCTTCCTCTATCTTTGCTTCCATGACCTTACTTTGCACCCGCGGCCTCGCCCTAATCTTCTTATTCTCCTTTTGCTTCTCCTGTGACTCTGGTCGCGACGTTCGCGACTTTTATTTTCCCGCCCGCGAACTGGCCGAAACCGGTTTGGTCTACGTCTACGAAAATACAGGCTCCCTGCCCGGCCCCAGCGAGGAGTTCGCCTATTATCTCGGCGTGGCACAGGACACTGCGCTGTACCTGAGCGTAACCCAGTACGACGGCACATTCAGTCCCCGCCAACAAACCCGCCAGGAGATTAAAAACGACGGTGCGTACATACGTGACCTGATGTTGCTGCAAACGGACAGCTTGGGCATGGCCATTCCCATTGCTACGGAATTATTATACGACCGGGCCTTTCCTTTCTACTTAAATGATGTGACCAACGAGGTGGCCAATGGCTACAGGCTCCGTTTTACCAACCCCGCTAACGAAGCCAGACAAACTTTCGTCTCTCTGAATCGCGCCTTTCGAGGAGATACCTCCATTAATGTGCTGGGAGAAAACTACTCAGCAATCGTCTTCGACCTTGCCGGCGAGGTGAGTGAGCGCGACAATGAACTGGGTGACATCAGCCCTCAGTTTACCGGCTTCGAAATTTATGCCAAAGGCATCGGCCTGGTGGAGTACCAGCGCGTGCTGAGTGTCGGTGCTACCCTGGGCGGGCGGCTGACGGAGCGGATTGGGATGGACGCCTTTCTCGAACGTGTTGAAAAAGAAAAGGCATTTCCCGCTCCGCCCGCTTTCGCTCCCGGCGCTCGCAATGGAGAACGTTAATTTATTCCCGAAACAGCTTAACATCCGCCCAAAAGGTCCCAAAAGGAACAATGGAGGCCAGTAGCCCCAGTACGAGTTTCTTCCAACCCCACTCTCGGCTGATACCGACAGCGAGCACCAGAAGACAATAGCTGATGAACAGCAGACCATGAACCATACCGATGGCTTTATTTGGCTCTGGCATGTCGAAAAAATACTTCAGTGGCATAGTGACAAAGAGGATTAGTAAGAAGGAAACGCCCTCGATGAAGGCGAGAACGCGGAGGAGGCCGAGTTGGCGGCTTAGTAGTTGTTGCATTCCGCAAAGGTCCGCTATTGGAGTGGTATCTATGGTCAGGAGGGCGTAAGAATATGAAGCCTTCACTCCGGTATAATAGTAAATAAAGCGAATTTTCGCTAACTTCGCCATAAAGCTAAAGATCATGAATTTTACCCTAAGCGAGGAACAACTAGCGGTACAGGAAGCTGCCCGTAATTTCGCTCAGCGCGTCCTCAAACCCGGCGTCATTGAACGCGATAAGCATATGACTTACCCCGCCGATGAGATACGGCAAATGGCTGAACTCGGTTTTATGGGTATGATGGTTAGCCCGGACTACGGCGGCGGGGGAATGGACGCCATGAGCTACGTGATTGCCATTGAGGAGATCTCTAAGGTAGACAACAGTTGCTCCGTCATCATGTCCGTCAACAACAGCCTAATTTGTTACGGGCTGGAGGCGTACGGTACGGCCGCGCAAAAAGACAAGTATCTTCGTAAATTGGCAACGGGCGAATGGATTGGTGCCTTCTGCCTCAGCGAGCCTGAAGCTGGCTCCGACGCGACCAGCCAGCGTACCACCGCCGTTGATATGGGCGACTACTACCTTCTCAACGGCACCAAAAACTGGATTACCAACGGTGGTACTAGTAGCGTTCACATGGTTGTGGCGCAGACCAATGTTGAAAAAGGCCACCACGGCATTAACTGCCTCATCGTCGAAGCGGACTCGGAAGGCGTCACTGTGGGAGCGAAAGAAGACAAACTAGGCATCCGTAGTTCGGATACCCACACCATCATGTACACCGACGTGAAGGTGCCGAAAGAGAATAGGATCGGGGACGATGGCTTCGGCTTCAAGTTCGCGATGAAGACCCTGGCGGGTGGCCGTATCGGCATCGCGGCCCAGGCCCTCGGCATTGCCGGCGGAGCTTACGAACTGGCGACTGCCTACAGCAAGGAACGCGAGGCCTTTGGTAAAGCCATCAGCCGCCACCAGGCCATCGCATTCAAGTTGGCTGATATGGCTACCGACATCGAAGCAGCCAAAATGCTCGTCTACCGCGCCGCATGGCTCAAGGACGCTGGCAAAGATTACAACCAGGCCGGTGCGATGGCCAAACTCTTCGCGAGCTCCGTTGCGATGAAGCATAGTGTCGAGGCCGTTCAGGTACACGGCGGCTACGGCTTCGTGAAGGAATACCACGTGGAGCGCCTGATGCGGGATGCCAAGATCACTCAGATTTATGAAGGGACCAGCGAGGTGCAGAAAATTGTGATTAGCCGCGGGTTGTTGAAGGGTGATCTTTACGTACCGATGGAGTAGAACGCAGCAGTCAGGACGTGTTGATTTCTGTTTGCTGAGCTCTTATTTCTGAACGCTGTTCTTACTTTCGTTTGGATGTCTGAACCCTCTCTAAAGAAAATAATCGCGCCCTTATCCAGTAGCCACAGGCTCATTATTGCGGTGGCGACGTTGGCTTACACTTGGTTCTACTACCAGGAAATGCTGGCTGGCCCTCTGAGGCTCAACGACGATGTGGTCCAGCACTATCTCTGGCTTTTCGTTGATTATTTTGAGCTAGATTGGAAAGACACCTTTTATGCTGACGCTTCGGCGGCCATCCAGCCCCGTGGCTTTTACTGGCTTTTATGGTCGTTTGGCCGGGTGTTTGAGCCGCTTACTATTTCGCGTGGCGGGCCGTTCTTTATCTCGCTACTCACGGTGGGTTTTGGCGTTGCTTTGTTGCGGCGTCACACGCATATATTCATCGCCGTAGCGGGTAGTTTGCTGGCGGTTCACCTTAGCCTGCATTCTACCGCTGGGTTTCTAGCGAGGTCGTTCATGATTCCCCTTTTGCTGGCCTTTGGGTACTATTTATTGCGGGGAGACCGGCCCTGGGGTGTGGCGGCGGTTGCGGTGGCTTCTGCGCTGTTCTATCCGCCGGCCTTACTGATTAACGGCGGAATTTTTGGGCTTTGGAAACTGGGCGAACTTTATTTTTGGGGGCGAGGCCGCAGGATGCAAGGAGAGGATGAAGGCAGCGTTCGGCCTGCATCGCCCCTCCGGAACTGGCACGTTTACTTACTTGGTTTTGGGATTGCGCTGGTAGTCGTTTTAGCTCACGCTCATCGGGTGGAGGTACACCCGACGCTGGGCGGCTATTTGCCAAATACGGAATTACTGAGTCGGCCTGAATTTGGATCGGACGGACGGGTAAACGTCCGCAACGCACTCCAAACATCTCCCCTGAGGCTGCTGGAATACTTATTCGTAAATACCATGAAAACGCCATTTGGCTCCTGGCTTGCTTACGCCATTCTCTTACTAACCGTGCTGTTTACTGGACTAAAAAAGGGCCCGCTGGGCAAAGTCGGTGGCTGGTTAATTTCAATGGGGCTGGTAACGGTAGTACTTTACTTCCTCGCCCGGGAGTTGTTCCCATTGCTGTTTTTGCCAGACCGTTACGTGGCGTATCCGTGGCGACTGTGGGCGGCGATGTTATTCGTCTTCCCACTGGCCACCGCTTGGAGCTACTATCCTAAAACGTGGCTGGCGGCCACTTTTGCCATCCTACTACTGGCACTTGGCTATTACCGACAGAGCCCGGCAGAGTTGCCCATATCCAGCGAAGAAGGCCGGGAGGAGCTCTTCTCCGCCATCGCTGCCCTGCCGGAGAATGCCCTGATCGTACTGCCACCGCATCTCGCCGAACAGGTGCCGATATTTACCCACCGCAACGTGTTTCTGAGCCAGGAGTCTGCACACGCTTTGTATTTCCGAAACTACCATGCCTACATCATGCCCCGTTATTATGATTTCGTGGAAGCCTACACGGTCACCAACGGAAACCTGGGCGAGGTCGTAGACTTCCTGGATAAATGGGACATCGATTACATGATCATTGATCGGAACCAACTGCGGGAAGGCTGGCTGATGTCGGGCTTCGCTCCATTTCAGCGCCAACTCAAGACCCGACTGAAAGGCAGCGAACTTAGTGAACGCACCTTGCTTAATTTACCCGATACTACTGGGTATTTGATTCAGGACCGGCTGCACCTTATTTCGCGGGAGGAATTGAGGGGGCTTATTGAATAAGGGGTAGTGGATTCACTTCGCGACGATAGAATTTTTAGGGCATTGGAGAATTACTACTGATGGCCTCCGGACTAGCCTTTATAATTCTTAGAAACCCCATTCCTTCTAACTCCCTTTGCTCCTTCTACCTCCCTTTTGCACCCGCGTACCCGCCGCTTAAAAAAGTCTTAACTTAATAATTAAGTAAACCTGTTTGCCAATTGCACGTTATCTTGTCAGCATAAACCTATACAGCATGTCCGCCGAACTAAACCTTGCCGCTAACAATCTGAATAAAATGGGCTATCTCGAACTCGATGTAGATCCTACGCTCGATCTCGTGGCCGAGATAAATAAGCTCAAGAAAGAGCGTAACGCCGTCATCCTGGCCCACTATTACCAGGAATCTGAAATTCAGGACGTTGCGGATTATATCGGTGATAGCCTTGGTTTGAGCCAACAAGCTGCTAAAACTGACGCTGACATTATCGTCTTCGCCGGCGTTCACTTCATGGCCGAAACCGCCAAAATGTTGAGCCCGACTAAGAAGGTGCTGCTGCCCGATCTGAAGGCCGGTTGCTCCCTTGCCGACAGCTGCCCAGCCCCGGTCTTTCGCAAATTCAAGGAGAAATATCCCGACCATAAAGTAGTCAGTTACATCAACTGCACGGCCGAGCTGAAAACCCTCACCGACGTCTGTTGCACCAGCACGAACGCCAAGCACATTATTGACTCCTTCCCTGCAGACCAGCCGCTAATTTTTGCCCCGGACGTAAATCTCGGCCGCTGGCTCGTAAAGGAAACTGGCCGCGATATGGTTCTCTGGAACGGCTCCTGCATGGTCCACGAAATCTTCAGCCATGAGAAGATTACCAAGCTTCGCATTAAGCACCCCAAGGCCGCCTTTATCGCCCATCCTGAGTGTGAAGCTCATATCCTTGACGCGGCTGACCACGTAGGTTCTACTTCTAGTCTACTGCGCTTCACCCGAGAGAGTGAGCACTCTGAATTCATTGTTGCAACCGAGCCCGGCATCATCCACCAGATGATGAAGGAAAGCCCGGGCAAAACCTTCATTCCCGCTCCACCCAACAACAGCTGTGCCTGCAACGAATGCCCGCACATGAAGCGAAACACGATGGAGAAACTCTACCTCTGCATGAAGTACGAACTACCCGAGATTCATTTGCCGGAGTGGGTAATTGAGCAGGGGGTAGCTTCTATTGACCGGATGCTAGAGATTTCTGCTAAGGCTGGCTTATAGGGTTAAAGCGACAGCTGTAGACATGAGCCAGGTTAATACTTGTACCATACCTGCGGCGTCTCTTAGCTATTCACCACCGTTATTAAGCACATCCCGAACACCAAGCCCGCCAATACCGGCCCCAAAACTGAGGTGGCTGGGTGAGAAATTTAACGGACGATAAATCAGTTATCCCCTCCAGCAGGAAGGGCACGCTCCAGCGCCTCGCGCCCACCTACAACCGGAAGACTAATGGAGGTGCCGGAAAGATCAACCGTCACCTGGGTGCCAGGCTGAGGCCAGAGCGTAAACTCCTTATCGCTGGCGAAAATCATCAACCCGATCTGCTGGCCGGCACGGATGATCTGGTCGTCGGGCATCAGGTCGAAAGAGACGTTGACGAATTCTCCTGGCTTCACGTCTTTCTCCTTGCGGAGGTCTTTGTGGTTGCGGAAATCGGCCCAGCCGCGGGTGATCAGGTTGTCGGTGATGACGGTGCGGCGACTCTCCTCCCAGGGTAGGGAGACGAGGTAGACGGAGAGGTTGGCGCGGGCCTTATTGGCAGACATGCGGACGCTTACCTGCGGGGTCCCGGAAAGGTGGAGGTCTTCCTTCAGTGTCGGTAAAACATACATCAGGCGATGTTCTGTGAACTCGGCGTCGGCCAGCGCGGCCGCTTTGAAGGAATAATTATCGGTGATGGTTTCTTGCTTCATGGTCCGGGTTTGGAAGAGGCCGAGACGGCCATGCCCGGGCGCGCCAGCGGTGGGGTAGAGCGTCACATCTTCCGCCTTAGGATTGGGGTAGTCGTCGTAAGCGGTCGGCTTCTGCGGGTCGTTACGTTCGCGGACAATCCAGGCTTCCGCATCGTTCTCCACATCATTTTCTACGCCGTGGAGATAGCGGGTAAACCAGCGGTTCATCATCTTCATGGGCGGCGGCCCGCCGTGGCCGTTCTGGTGGTAGTACACCTGGGTGGAGAGGCCCATTTCCTTGGCTTTGGCGTAGATGCGGTAGCTGTGCTCGGGCATCACGTTCCAGTCGTTGAAGCCGTGGCTCATCAGCAGGGCAGCCTTCATCGGGCCCATGTGGTTGAGGTAGTCGCGGCTGGCCCAGAAGTCGTTGTAGTCTCCGGTGATCCGGTCGATGCCGTTCTTCATTTCGGTGTCGCGCACGACGCGGTTGTTGCGCGCTCGTTTGTCTTCGGCGCCGCTGTGGATGAAGTCGTAGAGCACGTCGAGGTCCTCACCGAGGTAGCCACCGGGGCTGCGCACCAGTCCGTTGGAACGGTAGTAGTGGTAGTAGCTGGTGTTGGGCGCGATGGGGATGATGGCTTCGAGGCCTTCAACGCCGGTGGTGGCGGCGGCTAGGGGTAGGGTGCCGTTGTAGGAGGTGCCGGTCATGCCGACCTTTCCGGTGGTCCAGTAGGCTTTGACTTCCTCGCCGCCGGTGGCCTCGGTGTAGCCTTTGGCGCGGCCGTTGAGCCAGTCGATGACGGCCTTCGGGGCGAGGCTTTCGTTTTCGCCACCGACGGTGGGTGAACCCTGGCTCAAGCCCGTTCCGGGCGAGCAGGAATGGACGACGATGTAGCCGAGCGGCACCCATTTTTTTACCTCAGAGTTGGAGATGATCGGCCGCTGACTCCGGTGGGTTACCTCTGGGTGAACGTGGTCGGCAGGAGCAGCCTCTCCAAGCTCGTGTTTTACATCCCAGAACAGCTCGTTACCGCCACTGGCGACGCCTGAGTAGTAGGGACTGGAGGCGTACACTACGGGCAGTTTCAGGCCTTCGGTTTCGGTTTGTTTCGGCCGGGTAACGTCTACGTGCATGCGGTCCATCTTGCCGTCGCCGTCGGTATCGAAGGTGGTTTCTACGAAAAGGTCATGGCGAATCCAGTCTTCAGCGTTTGCGAAGGCAGGGACGATTTGGGCTTCGCCGTCTTTAAAGATGGGTTGGGCTTTTTTGGTTTGGGCGGATAGGGTGGTTACGACAAATAGTAAGAGTAGAGATAAGGTGTGCTTCATGGCACTAAGATAAGAATGGCTTCGGACTGTTAGGTGGATAAGGGCGCGGCGCGTAGATAACAAGCCTGGTCAGGGAGAGTGTGCCGTAAGCCTGAAGTTCACTCCTCCAACTCTGCCAGGGTCTTCCCCAGTTTACGGAAATGCCGCTGCCAGATGCAGTAGTTGATGACTTTCGCTTCCGAACGCGGCTGATGGCCGTGTTCAGTGCTATTCGGTAGACCCCGGTGCTGGCCTTACGGTCTCTCCGGAAATTAGGCCAAGCCTTCCACAGTTGGTAAGTGATGTCCTGGCGGAGGTCTTCGCGGTCCGTTCGGGTTTCTGTGTACATCCGGCTTACCCTTTGGAGGATGGCCTCGTGGGCGTTCCTTAGTCGCAGACAATGACGAAATCTTTCATGGACGTAGACTTTTTTTGCGCGGCCGCGGGTGCAGGGGAAGTTTGAGGAGCAGGGAAAGAACGTCTGTATCTAACCCTGGAGGGATTAAACCATCTGGCTGATGAAATTTTGTGGTGGTGGGGGGATTGTCCGCGGAGACAACAGAACGTGGCTCCCGAAAAGTCGCCCGAAGCGGATGTCCCTTTGCGCTTAAATAGTCCACCCTAGATCCTGCGGCCGCGCCTGAAAAAGCACAGCACCTTCACACGTTATCTGAAACTATTGACCGCCATAATGCCTTTCTTCCCCGTAACCCAAATCACTATTTGATATGCTAGATTCTAACCACCTTATCAACGCTTTCGATGACTACGGAGACCTGATTGCAGACCGTTATTTTACGATAAAATACGACCACGTCGCGACAACCGCAGAAATTGAAATTCAACTGAAGCCGCAGAAGGAAATAATGAAGCTGGTGCTCGATGAGCTAAGCATTAATGATTGGAACATTGAAGTGGTTTACAAAGAATGGAATATCGCAAAACAGTCTGATGTGAAAGCTGGGGACGACTACGTCAAGTATGTTTTTTTTAGTAGCGATTCAGCAAGCATCTGCATGGATGTACAGACTTACCCGGAATACGCCTCCGTTGAATTCTATTACGACCAGAAAGAGGTAGGGCTGGAAGAATGGGTTTTCGCGCAAATCAATAAACTAAGGGCCAAATTCGGAAAACCCGTAAACCCGGTATTCAGGGTGCTGACAAAGGGTAGAGACGGTTACAGAACAAGGGTCGTCGATATCGATCATGCCAACATTGACTTAAAAGTAAATTATAACGACAGTCTGTTGGAGGTAGACGGGATCATTCGTAATTCCATCGAAGAACAGCAATCAGGCTTGATTCTCCTTCACGGGATTCCGGGTACGGGAAAGACGTCCTACATCAAGACGTTGTTAACCCGCTACATGGACGAGAAATTCATCTTCATTCCCAACGACTTCGTTGATGAGATGCTGAAACCGGATTTTATCACTTTCCTAATTACCCAAAAGAACTCGATCCTGGTTATCGAAGACGCCGAATCGGTGATCATGGCGCGGGATCAATCCCAGAATAAATCGATCGTTTCTACCATTCTGCAGATCACCGACGGGCTTTTTAGTGACTATCTTAACATCAAAGTCATCTGCACTTTCAATACAGATGTTTCTAAAATTGATAAAGCACTTTTCCGTAAAGGACGGATGATCGCATTTTATAAATTTGAAGAACTGGAGGTGAAAAAGGCAATGACTTTGCTTGACGTCAAGAACACAAATGAGCTGCCGGAGGCAAGAACGCTGGCCGAACTTTACAACCATAAAGAGCGGTCGTTTACGGATGCTGCTACGAAAAAAGCCATCGGATTTAACCGATAAGCCTTGTTTCTTAGCGTAATTTTTCTGCCGGAACCCGATAGTTCCCGTTGGCAAAATGGGGTAGGACATCCCAGACGGCATGCCTCACCATGCCCCAGGCTCCTTGAGGATGACCATAGTTATAGGTTCCTAACTGGGGCCCGGTTTCCAGGTAAGTGCCGTCTGTCTGTAGAATTGCTTCGAATGACCCGCCGTCCTCCGTCTTACTCAGAAATTTAAGGTTGGGTTTGTCGGCCTCATACTCAAAGGTTAATTTGGAGATGGCATCGCCATAAGGTTGAGGGGGTGCTGCCACAGGTTTTTTCGGCTGGTGAAAAGCATTCATATGCGCCGGAAGACGGATCCACTCCCGGCCAGTAGTATCCTCATAAAGCATGCCTTGTTTCAACGTGAGGGTTCCTGTGGGCAAGGCGTTGCGCGCGTTTCTGTCTAGGTGCCAGCGGGATTGGCCCATGGCCCAACAGGCGGCGAGGAAGAGAACTAAAAGGCTTAAAATGATGGTTAGGCGACGTTTCATGTACCCTGTTTTGCATCAATTTACGTAAAATCATTGGCCCTTAGTGGGTGGAGCGCCCCTGGCGCGATTCTTTAAAGGTAAATCGCACAAGAGGTGCTCAATCCAGCTCAAAATTTCGATTTATTACACACATTTATTTAATCAATCAAATAAGCGGATTGCGCGGAAGCTCTACCTTTAAGCCCAAATAAAACCACTCATGCGCTACCTAGCCTACCTCACCTTGCTACTATTCACCCTCGCCTGCACCAGCGATCGCGCCCCCGAAACGGACGAAAATAAAGGAAGCGAAACCCTCGGCAAAATGCTGACGGAGTACAACGAAGACCGCCTGAAACTAAGCCCCATGGAAGCCACCTTCCAGGGCGATAACCGCTACAACGACTACCTGCCAAACATGCTCACGGCCGACTACCGGGATGAACTGCACCGCTTTTACCAAAAAGCGGCCGACGGCCTGGACCAAATTGACCGCAGCAGCCTGAACACCGATGAAAAAGTAAGCTACGACGTACTACGCTGGGAAACGGACATCAACCGCGCAGCCCTGACCTTCCGCGAAGACCTCCTGCCCCTCGATCAATTCAACGGCTTTCACCTCATGATCGGCCAGCTGGCCAGCGGACAAAGCGCCCAGCCCTTCAAAACCGTTGAAGACTACGACAACTGGCTCAGCCGCACCACCGACTTTACCGGTATGCTCGATACCGCAATGGTGCGGATGCAACAGGGAGTTGCCAAAGGCTACGTTTTGCCCTCCTCTCTGATCGCTAAACTCCAGCCCCAACTGGACGATATGACCAAGGAACCGCTCGAAGATCACCTATACTACGGCCCGATCCGTAGCTTGCCAGATGATATTACGGGGGAAGACCGCAAACGGCTAACCGACAGTTATCGCACTATGGTTCAGGGAATCACAACGAAGTTCACCGAGCTCGCAGCTTTCGTTAGCGAAGACTACGCGCCGGCCGGACGCGCCAGCAGCGGCATCAGCGAAATCCCCCAAGGCCCAGACTACTACAAGCACCTCATCAAGCGTTACACCACCACGGAGATGACGGCCGACGAGATCCATCAGCTAGGACTGAAGGAAGTCGCCCGCCTGAAGGGGGAAATGGAAAAAGTGAAAACCCAGGTCGGCTTCGACGGAGACCTGAAGAGCTTCTTCGACCACGTCCGCACCAAGCCCGAACTCAGCCCCTTCGATAAGCCGGAACAAGTGATCGCCAACTTCAACGCCATTCACGAAAAGATGAAGCCGCAGCTCGCCAAGCTCTTCGACCAGACCCCAAAAACAACCTTCGAGGTGCGCCGGACCGAGGCTTTCCGCGAAGCGAGTGCTTCGGCCGAATACAACCCCGGTAGCCAGGACGGTAGCCGCCCCGGCATCTTCTACGTCCCGATCCCCGACGTGGAGAACTACAACATCTTTAGCGACGAAGACCTCTTTCTGCACGAAGCCATCCCCGGTCACCACTATCAGTTCAGCCTCACGCAGGAGAATGAGAACCTGCCCGACTTCCGCCGCTCACTCTGGTACTCCGCTTACGGCGAGGGCTGGGCGCTGTACACCGAGAGCCTGGGTAAGGAACTCGGTCTGTACGATGACCCCTACCAGTATTTCGGCATGCTGAGTGCGGAGATGCACCGAGCAATTCGCCTGGTCGTTGATACCGGCCTGCACAGCAAAGGCTGGAGTCGCGAAGAAGCAATTCAGTACAGCCTTGACAATGAGGCGGAATCGGAAGCCTCCATCATCGCTGAGATCGAACGGTACATGGCCATCCCCGGGCAGGCGCTGAGTTATAAAATTGGCCAGCTAAAAATTCGCGAACTGCGGGCTAAGGCGGAACGAGAGCTGGGGGACAAATTTGACATCAAGGCTTTTCATAACCTCGTGCTCAGCCCCGGTTGCGTGCCGCTGGCCGTGCTGGAGACTATGGTGGAGGAGTGGATGGTAGAACTGGTCTCGGCTAACTAAAAGTCCCGGAGTTGCACTTCTGGCTACGCTAGACGTCCTTCTGGGACTCTGCGCTCTAAACCATTCCCCTGCATCCTGCGTTCGCGCCTGAAAATGACCAAATGAAAAGAGATTTCCTCCGCCTTCTGAAAGAACTAGACGAAGAAGAGCTCCGCGAGGAGCTGAAATCTCTGTACGAGCGCTTTCCAGTCCTCCGCGAATACTATAAGCTAGAACTGAGCGGAAGTACGAAAACAGTGCTCGATAAGTATAAAAAGGACGTCCGTAAAGCTTTCTTTACCGGCCGCCGGCGCATGGGCAAACGCGGGCGTAGTAACTCCGCGAAGGTGATGAAGGACTTCAAGGAAGTCTCGATCCACGTCAAAGATTTGATCGAACTTAATTTCTACCGCGTAGCCGTGATGATAGAAGCGATGGACTATTACAACGTAGACAACGAACCCTTCTACAACTCCATGCTCAAAAGCTTCGAGCGGGCAGCAAAGATGGCTCAGCAAGAACTAATGCTCGATACTTTTCGGGAAATGGCCAACGATATTGTTGCGCACTTTGAGGGGGTTGACCCTTACGGTAGCGGGGTAGATTTGCGGAGGAGGTTTCAGGCATATTGGGAAGAATAGGAACTAGGAACTAGGGAACTAGAGACTAGCCCTCTAGTTCCTAGTTCCTAGTTCTCTAGTTAAGCCGAACAGCTTCTCCATACCCCAATTCCTTCATCCGCTCCAGCTGCGTAGCCGCATCACCAACCACCAACCAGATCATCTCTCCCGGCTTAAGGTATTGCTCCGCTAGCTGCTTGATCTTCTTCTGGCTCATGCCGCGCACGATGGCTTCGCGGCCTTTCACGTAGTCGGCCTTCCAGCCGTATTCGCTCATATTATCGAGCATCCGGAGTTTGGCGCCTGCGGTCTCGAAGGCGCGGGCGTTAGACTTGGTGAGGAAGCTGCGGGTGGTTTCCAGGTCTTTCTCGGAGAAGGTTTCGGGGTAGTCTTCCAGGATTTCCTTGATGGCCTGGGCAGACTCCAAGGTTACATTGCTACGTACGCCACTGCCAATCTGGAATTCACCGACCTCCTTTGAACCAGAGAAACCGGAGCGGATGCCGTAGGTGTAGCCTTTACCTTCTCGCAACTCCTGCGTTAGGCGGGAGGCGAAGCCGCCACCGCCCAGGATGTAGTTCATTACGGTGGCGGGGTAGTAGTCGGCATCGGTGACGGTAGGCGCGGGCTTGCCAATGCGGAGAACGGACTGCTTGGCGCCGGGGACATCGTAGAAATAGACCTTCGCCGTTGCCGGTGGGGTCGGGATGGGCCATTGCTTTACCGCAACGTCTTTTGCTAGCCATGTTTCTACTAGCTTGTTTAGTGGAGCCGTTACCGCGGCTTGGTCCAGTGCGCCGACGACGTTCATCTTCGCTACGGAAGGAGAGAGGTAATCGTTGTAGTAAGCTTTGAGGTTCTCCATCGTGATGGCAGGGATGGACGCTGCGGTACCAAGCTCGTTGTAGGCCCGGATATTGTCTTCACCGTACATCAGTTTGTTCCACTCCGAGCTGGCGATGGCGTTGGGGGAGGCTGCACTTTGCTCCAGATTACTGACGGTTTCTCGGCGGATGGTTTCTAGTTCTTCTGCATCCCAACGGGGTTCAAGCATGATTTCGGTGAGCAATACCATGGTGGCCGGATAGTTGCGGGCTAGGGTATTACCGGAGATTACAAAGCCTTCGGTGGAGGAATAGACGCTGATGCTGGCGCCGAGTTGCTGGATGGCGGCTTCGAGCTCAGCGGTGGTCTTGTTCTTAGTGCCCTTTGTCATCAATTCACCCAGCATATTGGCGACACCGGGCTTGTCCAGGTTTTCCTGAAGCTGGCCACCGGCGACGGTGAGGTTGAAGTTCACCAGCGGGACTTCCGCGTTTTCGATGCCGTAGACATCGATGCCGTTGGCGAGCACTGTTTGGTAAACGGTCGGTGGCGTGATCTCCGGCGCTTCGCCGTAACCGGGTTCGGAGGCTCGGTCAAACGTAGAAGGGGTTGGCTCGTATTCCGCAGCGATGGAGGCGTCGAATTTGTCCTCAGCACCTTCTTTAATCTTCTCTTCAACGACCTCCGCTTTTGCGGAGCCGGATAAGGCCAGTACCTGTTCTCCCATCGGGACGAAGCTGGTCGCGACGAAGGGCTTGCCCTTGAGGTAAGTCTCGTAAACCCGTTTCACATCGGCCGTGGTGACGGCTAGGATGTTGCCGATGTCTTCTTCCACGAAGCCGGGGTTGCCGGCAAACATATTGTACTGCGCTAGCTGAAATCCTTTACCGAGGACACTGCTTAGGCCGTTATAAAACTGTGTCTCCTGTCCGGCTTTGATGCGCTTCAGGTCGGTTTCGGAGATGCCGTCGGCCTCAAAGCGGGCGAAGGCTGCTTCCACGCCGACCATCACGGAATCGAGCGAAGTTTCGGGGAAGGCACGGACGATGAGCTGGGCCTCGCCCGCCAGCTCTGAAGTGCCGTTGTACATGTATACGTTTGGGGCGAGCTTCCGCTCATCAACGATGACTTCGTTAAACGGCGATTCTTTTCCGCTAGCGAGGTAATTCGTCAGTACATCGAGGGCGTAACCGTCTTTTGCGTACTGTTCTACCGTTGGCCATACCATTGTCAATTGGGGTAGGCGGGCGAAGTTGTCTTCGTGGTAGAGCTTGATGGTTTCGCTCAGTTTGCCCATGCGAACGTCCATGTTCTTTACTTCTTCTCCGGTAGGGATCTCTCCGAAATACTTTTCGACCCATTCTTTTGCTTGTGCGGGGTCAAAGTCTCCAGCGATGGTGAGGGTGACATTGTTGGGCACGTACCAGCGACGGAAAAACTCCTGCACGTCGGCTACTGTAGCGGCGTCGAGGTCTTCCAGGGAGCCGATTACCTGCCAGTTATAGGGATGGTCATTGGGGTAGAGCGCCTTATCGATCACGTAGGAGTTGTGGCCGTAGGGGCGGTTGTCTACGCTCTGCCGCTTTTCGTTTTTTACGACCTGCTTTTCCTTGGCGAGCACGGGCTCGGTGACGGTGTTGATGAACCAGCCGAGCTTATCGGCCTCAGCCCAGATCATTTTTTCCAGTGCGTCTTTCGGGACGGTTTGGAAATAGTTCGTTCGGTCGCGGTTGGTGGAGCCGTTGGCGCCGGAGCCGCCGATGCGGGCGCTCATCGCGTCGAGCCCGCCTTTACCCAGGTTTTCGGACTCGAGGAAGAGGAGGTGCTCGAAGAGGTGGGCGAAACCGGTGCGGCCTTCTTTTTCGCGGGCGGAGCCGACGTGGGCGGTGAGGGCTACGGCTACTACCGGGTCGGATTTGTCGATGTGCAGCACTACGTCCAGACCGTTATCGAGCTCAAATTTTTCGTAGGGGACGGAGAATTTGCCGGTGGTGGCGGTGTTGTTATTAGCGTTGCAAGCGCAGAGGACGAGCAGGAGGAGGAAAGCTAGGGGTTTAACTGACATTTGGCTGGGTATGGTGGGGAAATGAAAATGGTGCTGCGGTAACTCTAATTTCTTTTTTAGGCGCGGACGCAGGTGCTTAAGGAAGGTTTTCTAAAGAGCAAAGACCCGCACGGCGCGAGCTTGGTTGCACCTACTAGCTGCTTGGCCGTCCTGAAGGTAGGATCGCACTTGTTCCCCGAAGGTAACACCTTACAAGAAAATAAGGGGTTCTTTCTGGTGGTTCTGGAATTGGGTGCGTCGCCTTCGGCGGGGAGAGCGGGAGACTGAGGGCTGCGCCTGCTGCGTTACAGCTTGCCAGAAGAGGCGAAGGAGGAGGGCCTCCCGTTAATTCGTCGCCGGTTGCTTCTGGATAACCGGCTGCCCGTTCGCATCTACAGATTGGGTTGAGCACCTCCCACGTAATTAATCGCGCAGGAGGTACTCAACCCAATCAAATTGAACAAACACTACACCCGGCTAACGGCCAAAGTAGCGGTTTCCTCACCAGGTAACTCTAAAACCTCCCCATCAACATCACCATCAAGCACCAGGCTATCGGCCAGTACCTCAGCAGAGATGTAATCACGGTAAGCGGTAGCGGCTTCCTCCACGGCGGGGGAGCCCTGCAGGCGGACACGGATACGATCGGTCACCTCAAAATTGAGGTCCTTGCGCATATTCTGGATGCGGTTGACGAGCTCGCGGGCGAGTCCTTCCTTGGCCAGTTCGGGCGTAACGGTAACGTCGAGCGCAACGCTGATCTCTCCGTCGGAAGCGACCTTCCAGCCGGGGATGTCTTCGGTGGCGATGATGACGTCGTCGGCGGTGATGGCAAACTCTTCGTCGTTGATTGTCATCGCGAACGCACCGGATTTTTCCAGCATGGCGATGTCTTCGCCCGTCATCTGGCTGATGGCGGCGGCTACGATTTTCATCTGCTTACCGACTTTCTTACCGAGTACACGGAAGTTGGCCTTGATGCTCTTCTTCAGGAAATCATCGTCGGTTAGGAATTCGACGTCCTTGATGTTGGTCTCGGACTTGATGATTTCGGTAACCGCTTCGATGTGTGCCTGGAAGGCGGCGTCGGTAGCGGGCACGAGGATCTTTTGCAGCGGCTGACGAACACGGAGGTTGTCGGCCTTGCGGAGGGACAGCGTCAGGGAACTGATCCGCTGGGCGTAGGCCATCCGGGTTTCCAGGTCTTTGTCGATCAGGGAGGCATCGGATTGGGGCAGTAGGCTTAGGTGGACTGAGTTTGCTTGTCCAACCACTTCTGCACCTGCGCCTGCGCCCGCTAAATCACGGAAGAGTTGCTCTGCGTAGAATGGTGCCACGGGGCTCATCAGCTGTGCAACCCGCACTAAACAGGCGTGCAAAGTCTGGTAAGCCGCGCGCTTATCAACGGACATATCTCCCTTCCAGAACCGGCGACGGCACTGGCGAACGTACCAGTTGGAAAGCTCGGCGTTGACGAAGTTCTCGATGGCGCGGCAAGCCGGCGTAGCGTCGTAGGCTGCGTAAAAACCAGATACTTCTTCCGTCAGCGAGTTGAGCCGGCTGATGATCCAGCGGTCGATTTCGGCCAGGTCCTTCTTGGCGACGGGCTTATCGGTTGCCGGGTCGTAGTTGTCAACGTTGGCGTAAAGCGCGAAGAAGCCGTAGGTGTTGTAGAGCGTGCCGAAGAATACCCGGCGGACTTCCTGGATGCCGGCCTCGTCGAATTTGAGGTTGTCCCAAGGGTTGGCGTTGCTGACCATGTACCAGCGCGTCGCGTCGGCACCGTACTGATCGATGGTGATGAAGGGATCAACGGCGTTGCCGAGTCGCTTCGACATCTTCTTGCCTTCCTTGTCTAGTACCAATCCGTTGGAGACTACGTTTTTATAAGCTACGGAGTCGAAGACCATCGTACCGATCGCGTGGAGGGTGTAGAACCAGCCGCGGGTTTGGTCGACGCCTTCGGCGATAAAATCAGCAGGAAAGGCCCGTTCGAATTTGTCTTTGTTCTCGAAGGGGTAGTGCCACTGGGCGTAGGGCATGGCGCCTGAGTCGAACCAAACGTCGATCAAATCCAACTCACGGACAAGCTTCTTGCCGTTCTGGAAGAGCACTACTTCGTCGATGTAGGGGCGGTGGAGGTCGTCCGGTACGTTTTGGTCGAGTCCCAGTTCTTTATTGGCAATCTGGATGGCGGCGTCGAGTTCGGCGATGGAGCCGATGCACACTTCCTCGGTACCGTCTTCACTTCTCCAGATCGGCAGCGGGATGCCCCAGTAGCGAGAGCGGCTAAGGTTCCAATCGTTGAGGTTTTCGAGCCACTTACCGAAGCGACCGGTACCGGTGCTTTCGGGCTGCCAGTTGATGGTGTCGTTGAGCTGAGACATCCGTTCTTTGACGGCGCTGGCTTTGATGAACCAGCTGTCGAGCGGGTAGTAGAGCACGGGCTTGTCCGTCCGCCAGCAGTGGGGGTAGCTGTGGTTGTACTTGGCGACGTTGAAAGCCAGGCCCACTGTTTTTAAGTGGATGGCGATGTCAACGTTTACGTCTTTGTATTCGGGGTCGTTTTTGTAGTCTTTGACGTAGCGGCCGGCGAACTGGCCGGCGTCGTCGGTGAATTTACCTTGTTTGTCCACTAGTGTCAGCGAGCCGATGCCGTTGACTTTACCGACCGCCATATCGTCCTGGCCGAAGCTGGGGGCGGTGTGGACGATGCCCGTGCCAGCGTCGGTAGTAACGAAGTTGCCGGGGATGATGCGGAAAGCATCGCCGTCTTCAGGCGTCGGGCCTTCAAGTAGTTGTTCGTAGGAAACGCCCACCAGCTTTTCGCCGGAGAACGGAGCGGAGATGGCCTCGATGACCGGTTGGTTGTGGCCACCGAACCATTTGGAGACGAGCCCTTTGGCAAGGACCACATCATTGGCATCACCGGTGTACTGGTTCTTTGTCCGGACCTTGACGTATTCGATCTTCGGGCCAACGGTCAGGGCGGTGTTGCTGGGTAGTGTCCAGGGTGTCGTTGTCCAGGCGATGATGTGTACGTCGCTGCTGTCTTCAGAGCCCATCACAGTACCCGCGGCCGCGCCCTCATCTTCACTGTCGTCTACGGGGGGCATCATTGGTGTGCTCCAAAGCCACGCAGATTCACTGTCTTTTTTAGCTTTGAACATGGCCACAACGGTCGTGTCGCTCACGTCCTGGTAAGCACCGGGCATGTTCAATTCGTGCGAGCTGAGGCCCGTGCCCGCCGCCGGGGAAAACGGCTGAACGGTGTAGCCTTTGTACATTAGTCCCTTGTCGTAAATCTGCTTGAGTAGCCACCAAACGGATTCCATGTACTCTTTCTCGTAGGTGACGTAGGGGTTCTTCAGGTCCACCCAGTATCCCATCTTAACGGTGATGTCGTCCCAGATGCCTTTGTAGCGCATTACGGTCTCCTTACAAGCTTTGTTGTAATCGTCGACGGAGATCTTGGTCCCGATGTCTTCCTTAGTGATGCCCAGTTCAGACTCCACTTTTAGTTCGATGGGCAGTCCGTGAGTGTCCCAACCGCCCTTGCGCTCCACGCGCTTACCGGTAAGGGTCTGGTAGCGACAGAAAATATCCTTGATCGTGCGCGCCATCACGTGGTGGATACCGGGCATACCGTTGGCCGAGGGAGGGCCTTCATAAAAAACAAAAGAGTTGTCAATATCCCGCTCTTCGATGCTGCGCTTGAATACATCGTTCTTCTCCCAGAATTCTAGGATTTGTTTGTCTACTTCGGGGAGATTGAGGCTTTTATACTCTTTGTACATCTTAGGAGGTTGGTGAGCCGCAGAGTTGATGAGTAACTCAGCTACTCAGTGACCCAACAACTCGCTAATTAAAAAAAGCTCCGACGGAAGCGTGTCCGTCGGAGCTATCATGCTGTATAACAACAGCGGCAACCTACGGACGCGAAGCGCCGTCGATAATTATGCCGCAAATAATTCGTGCTACTAACATACCGCAAAGGTAACACGTGATTGGCAAATGGGTTGGCGCTGCGGAAAAGGTTTGGCTTTGCTTCACTTTTAAGCAAACGAAAGTTTGCTCTGGAGTAAAAAAAAATGTCGAAAGCCTTGTGGGTAAAAAAAATTATTCTACCTTGGGCTTACAATCGGGCGGTACTATATACGGTTACTGCCTGGTTAATTTAGTTTTCATTTGGTTTTTTGGGGTTATTGAGAGGCAACTTGTTTGCCTCTTTTTTATGGGGTTAAGCGAAGCTTTCTGTTCGTTTGAAGTGGGTTTAAGGCCGCTTTAAACGAACAGAAAGCTTCGCTTATGTTGGAGGTATTATAGGCGTTGGAGGTGTGGCCGGTATTAGGGTAGGTAGGGGCGCGGCCTAACCCCGGAAAGATCTGACAGTTGGCGATCTCACCGCCTGGCGCTTGGCGGGTAATTGCTGCCTTCGTGCAGACGCGGACATCCGAACCTACTAATGGATGTGCCAAGCTTACGGGGCATTTTGCCGTTCGAGCCGTTTTCCTCTCCCTGGGAGAGGTCCAGGGGAGAGGGGAAACGAGCGTACAAATTCACCCAACAACAACCTCTCCACCGTAAGAAATCTCCACCTTAACGGAGTTAGCAATAAAGCATTTCTTCCCCGCCTCATGGTGAAGCGCTTGGGCGTGTTCTATTTTGCTGGCCTGTGCGATAACTATGCGTGGCTGGAGGGTGACGGAGGTGAAGCGTCCGGCGCCGTCGCCGTCTTCTACTATTGTCCCTTCAGCTTTATCGACGTACTCCAGCACCGTGATGCCATTGGCCGATGCCAGATGGAGGTACCACAGCATGTGGCAGGTGGACAGGGAACTGAGGAATAATTCCTCGGGGTTGTACCGTTTGGAGTCACCTCTGAAACTGGGGTCGGAGGAGCCCGCGATTGTAGGAGTCTTTCCTTCGACGGAGATAATATGGTCGCGTTTGTACGCGCGGTAGTCGAGCGTGCCGGAACCGAGGTTGCCGGTCCACTCGGTTTGGATGCGATAGTGGTGCTGCTTGGACATTATTGTGCGTGTTTAAAACGGAAGTTAGGTCTTACGACCCGGTTATTGCAACTTTGCCGCGTTCTCGCGTTTTTAATAAGGACTATCTTTGCCTTGTCGATGAGGTGGTTATTGTGTCTTGCTAATGCCATGGCGCGACACAAGAACCGCAACGGCAAGACACAAGAAGCACCGATTATATATGCAAAAAGGTACAGTCACAAAATCTACCGGTTCCTGGTACAACGTTCGCCTCGATGAAGAGAGCCCTGAAGGCGATATCGAAATGCGCTGCCGCGTAGCCGGCCGCTTTCGCCTGGAAGACAAAGCCCTGACGAACCCCATTGCCGTAGGTGACCGCGTCTCCGTAGTCATTGAAGGAACGGGCGATGAAGAAACCGGGGCCATTCGCAAGATCGAGGATCGGACGAACTATGTTGTTCGCCAGAGCCCACGCAAAAAACACGAGTTGCACCTGCTGGCGAGCAATATCGACCAGGCGGTACTCATCGTAACGCTACTGTACCCCGACGTGAAACTTGGTTTTATTGACCGCTTCCTGCTGATGACCGAGCCCTTCGGCATCCACACCACCATCGTCTTCAATAAATCTGACCTTCTCGAAGAAGAGGACCTGTTGACCTACGAGGCCATCGCCTCGATCTATAAAGACATCGGTTACGACGTACTATTGGTTTCCGCCGAAGACGGTACCAACCTCGACCAGTTCAAGGCACTGCTGAAAGATAAGCGTAGCCTTTTGAGCGGACAAAGCGGGGTAGGGAAGAGCACCCTGATAAACGCCATCGCCCCCGACCTTGACCTCCGTACCGGCGAAATATCCGATTACACCGGCAAGGGCACCCACACCACCACTTTCGCTGAACTGTTCGATCTGCCCTTCGGCGGCGAAATTATCGACCCGCCCGGCATCAAGAACCTTACTTTTAATTACCTCCGGCCGATTGACATCGCGTATTACTACCGCGAAATATTTGCCCTGAGCCCAGAATGCAGGTTCGGAGGAACCTGTATGCACAGGAACGAACCGGGTTGCGCTGTCATCGCTTCCGTCGAAGCCGAAGATGACCGGGTGACTGATCTTCGCTACAACTCCTACCTCACCCTCCTCACGGAAACGGAAGGGCAGAATTACTGGGAGCGGAAGAAGGTATAACCTCTTTCAGCCTAAAGGGAAAGGAACAGAAAAGGGGCACAAACCAGCTGGTTTGTGCCCCTTTTCATTTAGGGAAGTATCCGTGGAGGACTACTTCAGCGTAACCATTCCTTCGCCAACAAAGAAGCCTTTATTGTAGAGTTGGGCGGTGTAAGCACCCTCGGAGTACTGCTGGCTTTCAACCGACCAGTCGGTACAGTGGCTAGCGGCGGCACCGTCGAAGGCGAAGCTTACTGCCTTGGTGTAAGGTACCTGCTCGCCGGTATCTGCCATGGTGAATATGCCACTTCCTGCGGCGTCAATCTGGATCGTTTCGCCGGCGGGGTTGATGATGCGCAGCTGGAAGGTTTCGTTGCCGGTCTTAGCTACGGCGTTATCGAGGCTGTTGAAGCATACGTACAAGCGGTCAACGTGGCTCGCGTTATTGCGGTCGGCGAACCTGCCGTTGCTACGTGCTTTCTGGCCCACTATGGTGATGTTGTTGGTCTTCAGTACGCTGGCGACGCCTACTTTACGGTTCAGCTCTTCGTTGGTGCTGGTGAGTTCTTCGCGTTCGCTCACCAATACAGCGCGCTCAGTGTTGAGGCTTTCGTTCTGCTGGCGGCTCACCTGGAGGTCACTGCTCAGTAAGTCACGCTCTGAGGAAAGGCGCTGGTTGTTTTCGGTAAGCTCGGCGTTGGCGAGGCGCATGTCTTCGAGTTGGACGAGGTAACCATCGGTTTGTGTGCGGAGTTCCTTTAGCTCACGACGGGCAGCCACAAGGTTGCGGCTGTCGCGGGTGAGGCTAGAAATTTTCTCTTTCTGGGTACGGAGGTCTTCCTTCTGCTGGTCAATCAGTGCGTTCAGCTCCTCGTTGCTGCCGCGCATTTCTTCCAGTTCGGCGAGGGATTCGTAATACTGCTTCTCGGCGGTGGCTTTGAATTGCTCCATTTCTACCAGGTCGGTGGAGAGCTGGGCGTTGTCGTTGCCCCGGTTAGCATAGCCGATTCCGAGCCCGATGAGGGCCAGTAGCAGCACGGCAATGATGCCAGCCAGCAGTGGGGTACGGTTCTTCTGAGGCGCAGGCGTTGGAGAGAACTTGGGGGAAGGTGTCGGATTATTCTGAATAGCCATGTGGCGTTGGTTTGATGAAAGAGAACTGCCCGCTGTGGTCGGTGCAACGACTAGGAGTGGTCCTCTGGAGTAAATGTTTGTTCTTGTAAAGCACAACGTGCATCTTTATGTTCGGGACGGGCTATTAACGTGCTTCTTGTTTGAAGTATTACGGCGAGGTGTCAAAATTTTGGTGTTTTTTCAAAAGGTCTGGGGCCTTGAGGTGTGGGCGCAGGTGCAATGTTAGTTTTATGAGGTAACGGACCAAGCGGATATTATTCTCGCCGTTTGCCGACTATTCCCGAACTTCGCCGTCGCTCCACAACTGGCTCCGTCCTGGGTTACCAGGATTCAACTAGTACAGGATTACTGACAGAGTTGAAGACAACTGCACAGCCCGATCAACCTCAGGGAGGTGGATCGGGCTGTTACGCACAGTTAATTATGCACTAGGTCTTATAAAGTACCTACTGCGCCTGTCATGCACTTTTCTTTCCCTGTCTTTACTTCAAGCTACCTGCCGCAGGGGGGTAGGTAGCTTGAAGGAAAGACAGGAAACAAAAACAACATAC